>Ga0206813_1007_pt1 | contig 75975 bp, 59 predicted proteins | sample Alteio_BWOrgCont_92_FD_152856 | JGI IMG/M metagenome (GOLD analysis project Ga0206813, IMG submission 152856) | Enriched cells from forest soil in Barre Woods Harvard Forest LTER site, Petersham, Massachusetts, United States -... | ecosystem: Environmental > Terrestrial > Soil > Temperate forest >...
CGATTGCTTTGCCATACGGTGATTCGCAAGAGCGAGATTGAAGGGGAATTTGGGATTTCGTTTGGCGAGTACTTTGCGCCGGAGCTTGTGCAACTGGATGAATTGCGGGCGGACGGGCTCGTTGAAATTGGCGGTGACGAAATTCGCGTTACGGCGCTGGGGCGGGTTTTTATTCGTAATCTGGGAATGATCTTCGATCGTTATCTTCGTGAGCAGCAAATGGATGCTCGCCCGCTTTTTTCCAAGACGCTTTAGTTTTGCTGCGGCATGCCTGAACCATTTCAAGTCGCGATTGTGGGTGGGGGGATTTCCGGATTGGCTTGCGCGCACCGGTTGCGTGGGCTGGGTGTGCCTGCTGTGGTGTTGGAATCGGAGGGGCGCGGCGGCGGGGTGATTGGGACTGTTGAGCGGAATGGATTTCTATTTGAGGCTGGGCCGCAGAGTTTTTTGGGGACTGCGCCGGTGCTGGAGTTGATTCGCGAATTGAAGCTTGAGGGCGAATTGGTGCAGGCGGATCCGAATGCTCCTCGCTTTGTCTTTGTGAAGGGACGATTGCAGGCTGTGCCGAGGTCGCCTACTGCGCTGCTTACTAGTTCCCTTTTGAGTGTGCGGTCGCGGTATCGCGTTTTGAGTGAGCCTTTGCGGCGGACTGCGCCTGTGCAGCATGAAGAGACTGTGGCGGATTTTGTGCGGCGGAAATTTGGGAACGAGATTTTGGAGTATCTCGTGGCGCCTTTTGTTTCGGGGGTTTATGCCGGGGATCCGGAGACGCTTAGTTTGCGGGCGGCGTTTCCTTCACTGGATGAATGGGAACGGGAATATGGCAGCGTTTTGCGCGGGGCGATTAACTCGCGGAAGAAGCAGGGTGGCGCGCGTCCCGGGCTTTGCTCGTTTCGCGGCGGCATGCGGGCTTTGCTGCAAGCACTGGAATCGGAATTGGGGGATGGTTTTGTTACGGGCGCGCGGGCGGAAGCGCTGGAGCGTGGCGGATCATCTGGATTTACCTTGCGCTTTATGAAGGATGGACGGCAGGAATCGATTTCTGTTCGTGCGGTGGTTTTGGCTGCACCTGCTTATACCGCGGGACATTTGCTTTCGGGGGTTTCGCAGACGGCTGGGGACGCTTTGCTTGGCGTGAGTTATGCACCGGTGGCCGTGATTGCTACTGGTTACAAGCGGCAGCAAGTTGGGAATGCGCTGGTGGGATTTGGCGTTTTGATTCCGCGGAAGGCTGGGTTGCATACGCTCGGGACGGTTTGGAATTCTTCTCTATTTGCTGGGCGAGCGCCTAAGAATTCGGTGACGCTTACTAGTTTTGCTGGAGGCGTTACGGATGCTGAGATTGTTTCGCGAGAGGAAAGCGAGATTGGTGCGCTGGTTGAATCCGAGCTTGAGAATTTGCTTTCGATCTCTGGGCCGCCTGTGGCGCGGGAGATTTGGAGATACCCTCGGGCGCTGCCTCAATACAATTTGGGGCATGCGCATGTTCTGGAGAATGTGCGCGGGGCGTTGGCTGGCGTGCCTGGGATTCATTTGACGGGGAATTATTTGAGCGGACCTGCGATTGGGAATTGTGTGGAGCAGAGTGCGAGGACGGCGGAGGCGGTTTGTGCTTTTTTGCGGGGGGCGGGTGGTTCGGCGGCTGGGGCGGCTCGGGCGAATTGAATTGGGCATCAGCTGAATGGCGACAAATGGGCCACGTTTTCGCTCGCGTCACATCGGCGGGTGCAGCAAGCGGGCGCCCCTACGGGAAAAATGCAACGACATGGGAAATTGCAAATTTCAAATTTGAAATTTCAGATTGGGGAAACGGCAAAGACAAATGCGAATGCAGATCCGTCACCGCTAAAGCGGGTTCGGGATGACAACTAAAAACGAATTGCGCGGACGTCCACCTCGCTTAGGCTTGGGTGCGGTTGCGGTGGGCTAGGCGGATTTTGCGGCGGCCTTCGGCTTGCGTGTAGCGGCGGCGGTCTTCTTCGGTTTCTAGGATTAGGGGGCGGATTTCTTGTGGGTTGCGTTGGGCGTCTACCGCTACGAAGGTTAGATATGCACTGCTGGTGTGCAGTCTGTGGCCGGTGATGAAATTTTCTGAGAAAACCTTTACGCCTACTTCCATGGAGGTGCGGAAGACTCGATTTACGCTGGATTTTAGGATGATTAGTTCGCCTACTCGGACGGGGTTGCGGAAGTCTACGTAATCTACCGAGGCGGTTACTACGTGGCTGTTGGAATGGCGGTGGGCGGCTATGGCCCCGGCGATATCGACTAGGTGAAGGACTCGGCCGCCGAGGATGAAGCCTAGAGGGTTGGCGTCGTTGGGGAGGACGGCTTCTACCATTTCTGATTGCGAGGCGCTGACGGGGCGGCCCGTTAATTTCCCGGTCGTCTGGTCCGCGCTGCCGTGATTGCCAGACTTGTTTCGAGAGCTTGTCGATTTCTTTGCCATTTTTCTCCCCGCTCGAAATTTCGGTTTGCGCGGCTTTGCTTGGCGCTGGCAGTTTCGCCCGATATAATACGCGCAGAACAATGACGCAAACAACGAAGTCGCGGCGGGAAGTGCTTGAGGGATTTGTGCGGTCGAATCCGGGCGATGCGTTTGCGCGCTACGGACTGGCGCTGGAATGCGCGAAGTTGGGCGACGATGCTTCTGCTACCGACCACTTCCGGCAGCTTCTCGCGGCGCATCCGGAATATATTGCTGGATATTTTCAATTCGGGCAGTTGCTGGCGCGATTGGGTCAAATTCCCGAGGCGCGCCAGACGCTTTCGGCTGGGATTGCGATGGCTGGGAAAACCGGCGATACGCACGCGCGTGATGAGATGCAGGGGGCGCTTGATGCGCTGGTATGAAATGCGCTGCACCGCGTTATACGGGATTCTAGAAATTGACTTCTGAACGCATTACTTTGTTTCCACTCCAGATTGTTTTGTTTCCGCATGCTGCTGTCCCGCTGCATATTTTCGAGCCGCGTTACAAGGAACTGATACGGCGGTGTGTCGAAACGGACGCGGAATTTGGGATCGTGCTGGAGCAGCGTGGCGGCGTGGCGAAAGTTGGGTGCACCGCGCAGGTGGTGGAGATTACGCAGGAATATGAAGATGGGCGAATGGATATTGCTGTGGAAGGGCGCCGGGTATTTGAGGTTTTGGAATTGTTTCAGGACAAGCCGTGCTTGGAAGCTTTGGGGCGGATTTTGACGGATGAGCCGGATCCTAAAAACATTGCCGCGCCTGAGGAAGTGATGGCGGCTTACGAGAAATGCCACGAACTGCTTTATGGATCTACGCCGGATGAGATTGATCGCGACGAGCATCCTTCGCTGGCTTACGCCATTGCTGAGGATTTGCCGCTGGACTTGGAGGATAAGCAACTCTTGCTCGCCTTGCGGGATGAGAATGAACGGTTGGTGCGCTTGCTCCCGATGATTCAGCAGCTTGTGCCTCGGGCGGAATCTCGGCAGAGGATGCGGCAGAAGGCTGGGGGGAACGGGCATGCGAAGGTTTAGTGCCGCGCGCGTCTGTTCCGGCATCTTATAATTCAGGCCTTCGATATGTCGCGGCATTGCCTTCGGGGCTAAATTTCAGAATTGTCGCTCTGGTTTTCTTTTGTAGGCCGCGCGTGATTTGGATTCCATTGGACATCTCGGTCGTCGGAGCCGGCAGGGACGCCAGCGGTACGGGGATTGGCTTACTATCCGGTCGTGGCTCCATCATCTATAATGATTGTTTGGCGCGGAAAGTTTTTGACTTGATTTGTTTTTATTTTTATCGAGGGGCTCATGAGCAATCGTCCTAAGACACTTGGCGAGCTTCGGCGCGGGGCTTGGTCGGAAGAGAAGATCGCTAAGCGTAGTGTGAAGCAGGAGCTGCGGGAGAATCTTTTGGAGCGGTTGGAGAAGGGTGAGCCGCTTTTTCCTGGGATTCATGGTTATGAGGAATCGGTGATTCCGCAGATCGTGAATGCGCTGCTTTCGCGGCACAATTTTATTTTGTTGGGTTTGCGGGGGCAGGCGAAGACCCGGATTTTGCGCGGGTTGGCGGCGCTGCTAGATGCTGAGATTCCTGCGATTGCCGGGTGCGAGATTAATGACAATCCTTATGCGCCGATTTGCCGGGCTTGCCGGGAACGCGTGAAGGCTGAGGGCGATGCTACGCCGATTGCGTGGATTCCGCGCGATTTGCGGTATGTGGAGAAGCTGGCTACGCCGGACGTGACCATAGCTGACATGATCGGCGACGTGGATCCGATTAAGGCGGCTCGGGGGGGACGGGATCTTTCGGATGAATTGACGATTCATTACGGATTGCTTCCGCGGGCGAATCGCGGGATTTTTGCGATTAATGAATTGCCGGATTTGGCCGGGAAGATTCAGGTGGGGCTTTTCAACATCATGCAGGAAGGTGATGTGCAGATTAAGGGTTATCCGGTGCGGATGCCGCTGGACGTGCTCGTAGTTTTCACGGCGAACCCGGAAGACTACACGGCGCGCGGGAAAATTATTACGCCTCTGAAGGATCGCATTGGCTCGGAAATTCGTACGCACTATCCGGCTACCGTGGAAGAAGGGATGTCGATTACCGCGCAGGAATCCTGGCTTGCGCGGGGTACGAACCTGCGGGTGGATGTGCCGGTTTATTTGTCGGAGGTGATTGAGGAGATTGCATTTTTGGCGCGCGAGGATAAGCGCGTGGATAAACGGTCTGGGGTTAGCCAGCGTTTGCCGATCAGCGCGCTGGAGAATGTGGCTAGCAGTTCGGAGCAACGGGCGGTGCGGAATGGCGAACGTCATGCCGTGGCGCGGGTCGCTGATATTTATTCTGCGATTCCTGCAATGACTGGGAAGTTTGAATTGGAATATGAGGGCGAATTGCGCGGGGCTGACAATATTGCCCGGGAATTGATTCGGGCGGCGGTGGGGAAAGTTTTCACGCGTTATTTTTCGGATGCGAATTTGCAGCCGGTGGTGCAGTGGTTTGAGATGGGTGGGGAGATGAAAGTTCCGGCGAACGCCGCGGCTGCCGACCACCATACGCAACTGAAGAAAATTCCTGGGCTTTTCGATAATTTGACGCCTTTGGGTGTGCGGGCTAAGGATGAAGCGGCGCTGATGGCTAGTGCGGCGGAATTTATTCTTGAGGGGCTTTGGGCGCACAAGCGCGTTAGCCGCAGCGAGGAACGCGGATTTTACGGTGAGGTGCGGAAAACGCCGGAGCCGCGCGAGCAGCAGCCGGGGCGCATGCCGCCGCGACGGCAGTTTAATTAGAAGGTTCATCTAACTGGTTTAACTAAAAACGATGCGCTACATCCGATATTCGCGATACACCGGAGAGGCCGCCGACGACGTGGACCTCCAGGATTTAATGAACAAGCTTTCCGATTTTCTGCTGCAGAGCGGATTTGAATCGCAGTATGGGATTTATGAGATGGATCCGCAGATGTCGACTGAGCGGATGATGGACGAATTGCGCGAGGCCATTCTGCGGGCGCTCGAAGAGGGTGATTTGATTCCGCCGGAGCTGATGGAACAGCTCATGCAGAATCCGGACCTTTCGAAAAATCAGGAATTGCGGGAGATGATTGACCGCTTGATCGAGCGGTTGCAGGAAGAGGGATTTATTTCGCAGCAGCCGCCGCAAGTTACGCCGCCGCCGAGCCAGACTCCGGGTGGGCAGATTGGGCGCGACAACCCGGACGCGCAGGCGCGCTTTGAGATCACCGACAAGGCCATCGATTTTCTGGGATTTAAGACTTTGAAGGATTTGATGGCTTCGCTGGGGAAATCCAGTTTTGGGCGGCATGATACTCGCGATTTGGCTACCGGGGTGGAATCGGGCGGCGTTTCGCGGCCTTATGAATTTGGCGATACTTTGAATCTGGATATTGGCGAGACGCTTTTTCGAGCGGTGCGGCGGCAGGGCGCGAAAGTGCCGATTGAGATTGATTATTCGGATTTGATGGTGCATCAGTGCGAGTATCAGAGTTCTTGCGCTACCGTGCTGATGCTCGATTGCAGCCATAGCATGATTCTGTATGGCGAGGATCGTTTTACGCCGGCGAAACGCGTGGCGCTGGCTTTGGCTCAACTGATTCGCACGCAGTATCCGGGGGATTCGCTGCATTGCGTTTTGTTTCATGATTCGGCGGAGGAGATTCCGCTGGGGAAATTGGCGCGGGTGCAGGTGGGACCTTATTACACGAATACGCGCGAGGGATTGCGTTTGGCGCAGCGCATTTTGAACAAGCAGAAGAAAGATATGCGGCAGATTGTGATGATTACTGACGGGAAGCCTTCGGCGCTTACGCTGGAAGACGGACGGATTTATAAGAATGCGTTTGGGTTGGATCCGCTTGTCGTTACACAAACTTTGGAAGAAGTCACTAAGTGCCGGCGGGCTGGAATTTTGATCAATACTTTTATGCTGGCTAGTGATTATAGCTTGGTGCATTTTGTGCAGAAGGTTACTGAGCTTTGCCGCGGGAAGGCTTACTTCACTACTCCTTACACGCTTGGGCAGTACCTGCTGATGGATTACGTGCAAAAGAAGACTCGGAATATTCATTAAATTGCGTTTCATGGCTTGATCCTGCACGAAGAGGCCCGGCATAAAGCGCGGGCCCTACGGGAGCTTGCTGCGCTTCGCGCAGCTCCCGGGCGGGCTTGTGCTATCGGAACCTCGAAGCTTTCGCGGGCGGCAGGCATCCAATAGAGTGCGGTACAATTTTGGGCGAGATTACTTCTTTGGATTATTTTTGATGGAGGAACGCGTTGGGAATGTTGGCTGCGGGAAAAATGGCGCCGGATTTTACTTTGGAGGGCGTGGACGGGAAGAGTCATTCGTTGGCTGCGGCTTTGAAGAATGGGCCGGTGTTATTGGCGTTTTTTAAGATTTCTTGCCCAGTTTGCCAGTTCACTTTCCCTTATATCGAGCGGCTTTTTGAGAAGTATGGGAATTCTAAAGTGACGGTTTGGGGCGTTTCGCAGGATGACGCGCAGGATACTTTGGAATTTTGTAAGGAATTCGACGTTTCGTTTCTGCAGCTCATCGATGCGAATGGTTATTCGGTTTCGAATCGGTATGGGATTACGAATGTGCCCACTTTGTTTTTGATTGGGACGGACGGGCGGATTCGCATCAGCGAGACTGGATTTTCTAAGAAGGATTTGGAGGAGATTGCCAAGGAATTTGCTGCGGTGAACGCTGTGCCGCCTGCTGCTTTATTCAAGCCTAGTGATATTGTCCCGGATTATAAGCCTGGTTGAGGATCGCGAAACTAGGTTCCGGGGGAACCTGCCGGCTTCGTCGCTCAGTCCAAAACTTCTTTGAGCAGATTCTTTTTATGTTTGGGCGGCTTTTTGCGCTTGTCGGGGATTACTCGCTCGGTTTGCGGAGTGCCGAGTGCCAGGCGGGCGCGGCGGCGGGCTTCTTTTGCGGCGCGGAATTTTTTGGGTTTGCGTAGCGGGCTCATTCCGGCGACCTCCGCGATGGATTATATACTCGATTCATTTGGCGCCGGCGTGTCTGTGGGCATTTTACGATGCAGCCGCTACTTGCGGTTGACGCGCGTGCTCGTCTGCTGTCGAATGGATCTGCATGATGCGACGACTTCGCGCTGTTGCTACTTCCCTTCCGTTGATATTGGTCATCGCGGCGATATTGCGGCTGGGATTTTTCTGGGATTATGCCGCGCAAAATTCGCATCATGCGTTGGGGGTGCTGCCTTTTCTTTTTGAGCCTGGGAATATTGCGGCTTCGATTGTTTCGGGGGGTGGATTTAGTTCGCCGTTTCGGGTGCCTAGCGGGCCAACAGCTTGGATGGCGCCGGTTTATCCCTTGCTCCTTGCTGCTGTGTTCCGGATTTTCGGGGCCTATACCTTTCATTCGTTTGTCGCGGCCACGCTGCTGAATATTCTTTTCTCGGTGCTCACCTGCATTCCTGTTTTTCGGATTGGGCGGCGCGTTGGGGGGATTGGTGTGGCTGCCGGGGCGGCTTGGCTTTGGGCTGTTTTTCCGAATGCGATTTTGGTGCCTTTTGAATGTATGTGGGATGCGTCGCTGGCGGCTTTGCTGGCCGCGGGGATTTTATGGGCAACGATTGAGTTGGCGGATTCGCTGCGGGTGCGCGATTGGATCGCATACGGCGCGCTGTGGGGATTTGCTTTGATGACGAATCCTACGCTGCTGGGGCTGCTTCCGTTTTTGATGGGATGGGTGATTTGGCGCCGGCGCGATCGCGCGAGTGCTTTGCTTAAGCCTGCCGGATTCGCGCTTGGCGTGATGATTTTGTGTTGCGTGCCTTGGACGATTCGGAATTACCTGGCGTTCGATACGTTTGTGCCTTTGCGGGCGAATTTGGGCGTGCAGCTTTGGTGCGGGAACAGCGATTCGGCGCGGGATTTGTGGCTTGGCGAGGGACATCCGATTCATGATTCGTTTGAGCGGGCGCATTACATTGAGATCGGTGAGATTGCTTATGAACGGGAGAAAAGGGCTGAGGCTTTGAATTACATGGCGACGCATTCTCGGCGGGAATTGCATTTGACTTGGGTGCGATTCAAGACTTTTTGGAGTGGGGGGACGCCTGCGCCTTTCGCTGATTTTATTCGCAGCCATTCTTGGTGGTTTCGATACGTCGTGGCCTTCAATCTTTTGACAGCGATTGGGGCGCTTGGCGGGATTATTGTGCTCTGGATTCGTCGCAGTGCGTATGTCGTTCCTCTTGCTGTTTTCCCGGTTATTTTTCCTTGGGCTTATTATCTTACGATTGTGGAGCCGCGGTATCGGCAGCCCGTCGATCCGGTGGCGATGTTGTTGACGGCGATTGTGATTGCGCAATTGGTCTCGAGAAGGAAATTAGAGGCGTCGTAAATTTGGGATGAGCTTGACGGAGCAATTCCCGGCGCTAAAGCGCATGTTCAGCTGAGAGGCTGTTTTCGGAGCGCTGAAGCGCTCCTCCCCCGCATGAATGCGAGGGCCCCCACCGAAATGCCAAACCCCCGATAGTGGCCCTGACAACCCTTGGGTGCGTTTCTGGGTCGTGCGCGGTACCAAAAAACAATCTGATTGACGCCGGGGGCTTCTCGGGGTACTTAGCTACAAAACCTTTGTGCTGAATCGTGTGGCTCATCGCTTATGACTGGCAAACGGGACATGAATTTAGAGGATGCGCTTATTGAGGTTTGGCGCCAGGCGTTGGTGGAAGAGAAGGCGGAAGTCGAGGTGAATGGCTCGCGTTTTACGGTGCGGGTTACGGCGAAGAAGAATTTGCGGCAGATTGATTTTCGCGTGGGAGAGGATGCTGTGCGCGGGATTGAGCAGAATCCGAAGACGGCTTCACGTTGGGCGCAATTGGCGCGCAAAGGGCATAAGGTGATGCAGTTTCTGATGCAGGGGCGATATTTTGCGAATGTGGTGGATGGGAAGTTGATGTTGTATGGCAAGCGGGCTGCGAGCGAGTGATGCGGGGTCATTTTTGGCGGTGGTTTGGTGCTTTCGGGCTGCGACCGTTTAACGGTTGCGGAATCTAACACGATGAATGCGCTCGACGGCGAGCTCAACAATTGAACACGACAAAGGGAGGGTTCGATCCGTGGCGAAATCTAACTTCTCCTCAGCCGAGAAGTGGCTGGTTAAGAAAATTCACCGGTCGATTGGGAACGCTCCGCTGCAGTTGGTCCTTGGGAATGGAGATGAGAGTGGCGCGAGCGATGGCGATCGCACGGGGAAAGTAATTCTGCGCGATCGGACGACGCTTCTACGGATGCTGCTCGATCCTGAGGTTGGGTTCGGCGACAGTTATATGGAGGGGCGGGCGGAAGTCGACGGGGATTTGGTGCGCTGTTTGGAGGACGTGATCCGGTCGATGCGCGCGCCGCAGGCGGGAACCTGGTACGGGAAGATGATTTCGCGTTGGCTGGCTTGGGCGCAGGCGAATACGCCGCGCGGGTCGGCGAAGAATATCCATACGCACTACGATATGACTTCCGAATTCTACAAACTGTGGCTGGATTCGCGCATGGTCTATACCTGCGCTTATTTTCCGACGCCATCGACGGGGCTCGAGGAAGCGCAGCTTGCGAAGATGGATCACGTTTGCCGCAAGGTGCAGCTGCGGCCGGGCGAAAAAGTGATTGAGGCGGGATGCGGTTGGGGCGCGCTGGCGATTCATATGGCCAAGCATTATGGCGTGAATGTGCGGGCTTTCAATATTTCGAAGGAGCAGATTGCGTTTGCCCGGGAGCGGGCGAAGAAGGAAGGGTTGAGCCGGCAGGTGGAATTTATTGAGGATGATTACCGGAATATTTCTGGGAAGTGCGATGTGTTTATGTCCGTGGGGATGCTGGAGCATGTGGGCGCGGAAAATTATAAGCGGCTGGGGCGGGTGATACATCGCGCGATGGGGGATTCGGGGCGCGGGTTGCTGCATTTTATTGGGCGGAATCAAAATCGCTTGTTCAGTCCGTGGATTCGCAAGCGGATTTTTCCGGGGGCGCATGCGCCTTCGTTGCGGCAGGTGATGGATATTTTTGAGCCTTCGGATATTGCCGTGCTGGACGTGGAGAATTTGCGTTTTCATTATGCGCGGACTTTGGAGCATTGGCTGGCGCGATTTGAACGCTCGACGGAAAAGGTGCAGGAAATGTTTGGCGCGGATTTTGTGCGGGCCTGGCGGCTTTATTTGGCCGGGTCGATTGCCGCGTTTACGACTGGATCGCTGCAATTATTTCAGGTCACCTTTGCGGGATCGGAATGTGCGCGGATTCCTTGGACGCGGGCTTACCTTTATCAGGATCAGCAGGAAGCTGCGGCGGAGAAAGAGCCGAAATGGATTCGTGCGATGTCTTGATTGTTGGCGGCGGGCCGGCGGGGTCGTCTTGCGCCTGGGCTTTGCGCGCGAGCGGCTTGGACGTTGCCATCCTCGACCGGTCCGTCTTTCCGCGCGATAAAGTTTGCGGCGGATGGATCACGCCTGCCGTTACTGAAGAATTGCGAATCGATTTGGATGAGTATCGCCGCGGGCGCGTGTTGCAGCCGATTGCGGGATTTCTTACCGGCCGGATGGGCGGAACGGAAGTTGTGACGGACTACGGCCGGCCTATCAGCTACGGGATTCGGCGCTGCGAATTTGACACTTTTTTGCTGGAGCGTTGCGGGGCGCGGATTTTCCAGGGCGCGCCATTGACGACGCTCGAACGGAGCGGAGATTCCTGGCTGGTGAATTCCGCGATCAAAGCGCGATTGATTATTGGCGCTGGGGGCCACTTTTGTCCCGTGGCGCGCTCGCTTGGAGCGGGGGCGCGCAGTGAAGTTGCAGTGGCGGCGCAGGAAATTGAGTTTGAGATGGATCCGTCGCAGCACGCGCGATGTTCTGTGCGGGCGGAATTGCCGGAATTATTTTTCTGCGCGGATATGAAGGGTTATGGATGGTGCTTTCGGAAAGAGAATTTCCTGAATATCGGATTGGGACGATTAGACGAGGGCCAGGGGCTGCCGCAGCATGTTGCTGCGTTTGTGGAATTTTTGAAGACGACGGGAAAGGTTACGTTTGATTTGCCTGCGGGAATGCGCGGGCATGCTTATTTGATTTATCGCGAAGCGCATCGCCGGGTGGTAAGCGATGGGGTGTTGCTGATCGGCGATTCTGCCGGGCTGGCTTATTCACAGAGCGGCGAGGGGATTCGGCCGGCGATTGAATCGGGGTTGCTGGCGGCGAGAGCGATTGTTGCCGCGCGCGGAGATTATTCCGAGAGCGGGCTTGCGAAGTATCGGGGGCTTTTGCAATCGCGTTTCGGCGATGCTAAGGAAGATTGGTCAACGGCCATTGGACGTCGATTGCCTACGCGGGTGATGAGTGGGTTTGCGCGGTTGTTGCTGGCGAGCGGATGGTTTTCGCGGCATATAGTTTTGGACCGGTGGTTTTTGCACCGAGATGTCCCTGCCTTGGTGTGATGTTGTGCGACCGTATAGCGATTGACCCGCCCTTCAGTCGAACGCAATTGCAAAACCGAAAACCCAAGGCTAACCCGGGCCGGTCGTAAACCCCGGCCCCTACGTTTCTGTCAGGCCGAAGGCTTTTGCTAGAAGTTCGTACGAACGGACGCGGGCTTCTGGGTCGTAGGCGTGGGTCATGATCATTATTTCGTCGGCTTGGGTGCGCTTGGCTATGGCTTCTATGCGCGGGCGGACTTGATCCGGCGTGCCTACGATTAGAAGACGCTTGTAGGACGAGACTACCGCTTGCTCTTCTGGCGTGTAGGTGTGGGACTGCGCTTCTTCGGGGCTGGGCATTTGGCCGGGGCGGTTGGTGCGCAATTGAGCGAACGAGAGTAGTAGCGATGAGGCTATGCGTTGGGCGGCTGGTTCGGTGTCGGCGCAGAAGACGGAGAGGGCGAGGATGGCGTGCGGCTTTTCTAGCACGCCGTTGGTGGAAAAGCCGCTGCGGTAGGCGTGCATTGGGAAATCTGGTGGATCGAGGCTGAAATGTCCGGCGAAGGCGAAGCCTACGCCCATTTCTGCGGCTAGTTTTGCGCCGTAATCGCTTGAGCCGAGGAGGTAGATCGGCGGGAGCGGACGGTCCTCGGGCATTGCGCGGATGTTGCGAAATGGGCTGGCGGGTGGGAATTCGCCGCTGCCCCAGGCGATTAGTTCGCCGAGTTGTTCGAGGAAATCGTCTTTGGTTAGGGCCTCGCGCGAACGGCGCAGCGCCAGGGCTGTTAGCGGATCGGTGCCTGCGGCGCGGCCTATGCCGAGATCGATGCGGCCGGGATGGATGGCTTCGAGAAGTTTGTAGGACTCGGCTACTTGTAGCGGGGAGTGATTGGGGAGCATTACTCCGCCGGCGCCTAGACGGATTCGGGTGGTCATTGGGCCTACGTGGGCGATTAGGATCTCGGGTGTGGTGGTGGCGATGCCTGGCAAGTTGTGGTGTTCGGCGTACCAGAGGCGCGTGTAGCCGAGGCGATCGACGGCTTGCGCGATTTTCGTGGCGCTTTGTAACGCGGCGATGCTGGTGCTGCCGTGCGAGAGTGGAACGAGGTCGAGAACGGAGAGCGGGAGTCGCATGCGGTTGTTGACTTCTCCTTGGTTTGTGGAGCGCAGGAACCATCATAGCTGCGATTTTCGTTGGGCTGACGGTCCTGACATGTCTCCCTTAATTAGATGGGATCTGAACGCTCGGGATTCGATGCGAGTGGCGAGACAATGACAGTGCTGACGCCAAGGCAAAAGAAATTTCAAATGGCATTGCTGACATCGCGCACATTTGCAAGACCGATGTAACGCGGAACATGCCGGATCGCGTTACGCCGGGGCGAATAGCCAACGATTTCGCTGGCGTGAGACGGGCGGGCGCAGCAAGCAAGCCGGCGCCCCTACGGGGAGAAATCTGAGCTGGCTCAGTTTTCTGTCCTCCGCGTCTGCCGGCGTATACTCAAATATGTCCGATGCGATCCGCTGACTCATTCCGATTATTTCGAAATATTCGATTCTTTTTTTCTGTTGCCGTGGTGTTTGCGTTGCCATCGGGCGCGGCCGCCCAAAAGAAGGCGGGGCCGCGCAAAACGGTTAGCGCGCAATGGAGCAGGCAGGAATGTTCTGCGGGCATCGATTTGTTCTTTAGCGCGATGGAACCGCGTCAGGGGAGCTTGCAGTTGGTTGAAATTCGCAGTAGAAAGAGGTTGGCGGAGGTGTCTGGGAAGTGGAACGGCGACGAGTTGCAATTTTGGACGCCGTCGAGCGGGGCGGGCAAGGGATTGGATGTGCGACGGGCGCTGCTGGGAATCGATCTCGCGCTGGCGGCCGGAGCGCACGACTTTGCGGCCGCCGGGAAAACTGCTGACGGCGAGGCCTTTAGTTGCGGTGCAACCTTGACCGTGAGGGAGGGACAGTTCGCGGTAGAGAAATTGACGGTGGCGCCACAATTTGTGGAACCGAATCCGGAGCAACTCGCGCGTGCGGAAGAGGAGGGCAAGCGATTGCGGGAAATTTTCGCAACCGTGACGCCAGAGAAGCTTTGGAGCGGGCGGTTCCGCGTACCCATTACGGGTGCTACGAATGGGAGAAATTTTGGAAGGAGGAGAGTGCTGAACGGGGAGCCTTCGTCGCCGCATACGGGAGTGGATTTTCCGGCGCCGGCTGGGACGTCGATACACGCGGCGCAAGATGGGCGCGTGGTGTTAGCCGAGCCGCTTTATTTCTCAGGAAATACCGTGATCATCGATCACGGCCTCGGGGTTTATACGCTTTACGGACATCTCAGCGCGTTTGGTGTGAAGGCTGGCGATGCGGTCGTTGCCGGTAGCGTGATTGGGAAAGTGGGGGCTACGGGCAGGGTAACCGGTCCGCACTTGCATTGGGGATTGACGGTGAACCGCGCGAAAGTGAACGCGCTCGATATCACCCGATCGCTTTGAACACGGCGCAACGCGCGCCTGTAGCCGGTTAGTCTCTTATTCTCCCAACGGAGTAGGCCCGCCGCCGCTGGCTTCTGACCAGATTCGCACCCCACGAGTTTCTTTCAGGAGGAGGCTCCCCACTATGAACGTTATGCCTGCCACTATCATCGGGTAATAGAGACCGGCGTAGATGTTGCCGGTGGCTGCTACTGACGACAACCCTATCAGTGGTAGCAGGCCGCCGAAGACACCGTTTCCTATGTGGTACGGTAACGATAGCGACGTGTAGCGGATCTTGGCGGGGAAAGCTTCGATCAAGTAGGCGGCGATCGGGCCGTAGACCAGGCAGACGTAGAGAACCTGCACGAAAATTAGGAAAACTAACATGGGGACGTTGGGCGCGGGCGCTTCCTTGGCTGGAACTAACGCGCCTGTCGCGTCGGTGGTCATGGCTGTCAGCGAGATCGCGTTGGTCACTTTGTTGCGAGTGGACTTTACGGTCACGACGTTGTTGCCCGCGGCGCTCGCCATCGCATGGTAGATCGGGATATAGGTGAGAACGCCGAGGAGGCAGCCGGCCATCATTAGCTTTTTGCGGCCGATGCGATCGGACAGCGCGCCGACCACCGTGAAGAATGGCATGCCGCACAGTAGAGCGATGGCCACGATGATGTTCGCGGTTTTTACGTTTATCTTGAGGATGGTCTGCATATAGAAGAGCGCGTAAAACTGGCCCGTATACCAAATCACGCCCTGCCCCGCAGTGGCTCCGAATAGCGAAATCAGCACGAGCTTCAGATTCGACCACTTTGTGAAAGCATCCTTGAGCGGTTGCGTGGACGTCATGCCTGCGCTCTTTAGCTGCGCGAAGATGGGCGACTCTTTCATTTTCAGGCGGATGTAAAGAGAGATGATCACCAGGAAAATGGAGATCAGGAACGGAATGCGCCAGCCGTAAGCGGCAAAGTCTTCCTTGGACATCGAGTTCTGAGTCACAAGAATCACGATGAGCGAGACGAAAAGGCCCAGGGTGGCTGTGATCTGGATGAAACTGGTGTAGTAGCCGCGCTTGCTGTCCGGGACGTGTTCGCCGACATACACCGCGGCGCCGCCATATTCTCCGCCGAGGGCCAGGCCCTGTAGGACGCGGATTAGGATCAGCATAATGGGCGCAAACCAGCCGGCGGTGGCGAAGCTGGGTAGCAGACCGATTACGAAAGTAGAAAATCCCATGATTGAGAGGGTCACGAGGAAGGCATATTTGCGTCCCACCAGATCGCCAATGCGGCCGAAGAAAAGCGCGCCGAAAGGCCGTACCAGGAAGCCGACCGCAAAAGTGGCGAGATAGGCGATGTAGGCGAAATTGTCGTTGCCGGGAGGATAGAACTTCAGCGCCAGGATGGCGGTGAGGCTGCCGAAAATATAGAAGTCGTACCACTCGATCATGGTGCCGACCGAGGAGGCCATGATCACGCGCCAGATGCCGTACTCGGGCTTGCTGGTTCCTACCGCCGATGCAGCAGTCGTCATCGCTTCGTCCCCTGGCTGGAGAGGTTAGTCTCCGCAATGCGAGTTTGAATATCCTTTGCCTAAGCTTTGCGACGAGTTGCCGGCGTCGAAACTTTCGCTGGAGCGAATCGCCGGCCGACACGAATCGATAGCGCCAATCCAGATTTGTATCGATGAAACTATTTCGAGCTGCGGCCTTATTGATCCTTCTGCAAAATCGCGCTGACCGTCAGATCTGATCCCGCCAAAACGGTTAGTTCGCGCTTCCATTGAGCAAAGCCTGGTAAAGAAAAAACGACGGAGTGTGTGCCCGCGCTTAGCACGATTGACGACGGGGTGCTGCCTACATAGTTGCCGTCTAAAGTAATTTCTGCGCCGGGGGGTGTGGATGCGAAATTGACCTTAACTTTTTCGGCGGGAGATTCCTGCGCTGCGCGCGCGGGCGGCGCGGGAGCTCGGACAGGAGCGGTAGCCGGCGCGGGAGAAACCGCCGGAGCAGGCGCTGAAGCTGGAGCCGTTGCTGGAGCAGCCGCTGGTGTTGGAGTTGGAACTGGGGTTGGAGCGGGAGTCGCCGTCGAAGAACTCGGGCTTGGAGCTGCGCCCGGCTGCGGAGATCCCGCGGAAGCTGGAGCGGAAGGCGCGGAAATTTCCGCTACGTACTCATAAAACTGCTTGGCTTGCTTGCCCTTCGAATTTCTGAATGAAACGGTGATTCCGCGCTTTTCTTTCCGTCCGTAAATGGTTTCGCCGGGAGACAATGCCTCGCATTCCGACCACTTTGAGTCGGCTGTGCAAGTGATGCGGAAGGATTTTCCATCTGAATCCTGCACGAGCAGAATATTCTGCGTGGGCGGAGCCGTGCTGCCATTGCAGTCCGATGAATAGGCCATGAGCGTGCAATTCTTCACCGGGGCTGCGCCGGCGTCGAGCACGTGCGACTCGGCGCTTAGCACCGTGATTCGCAGGGGATAGCGAGAGGAACCGTCTTTGGCGAGCATGGCGGGGGCGAAGACGGCGCTGAGTAAAAACAGCGCCGCCAGCGATTTAAGACTTTTCGGCCACGCGCCCATCGTGCCCTTCCCGTCTTCGAATCCGGCAGTTTATAGAACTTGTTACAACCCGCTGTCAACCGTTAGAACGTGAACACCGGGCCGAACTCCTCGCGTTGATCCTGCCAGATGCGGGACGGGGCTGCCGCAATCGTCCAGAAGCCACCCAGCTCCGGTACTACGCGCGAGCCGTAATGGGTCTGCTCGAAAGCGAACGAGCACCACTGATTGATTTTGTAGTAGAGAGTTCCGCCGATGAATTCGCTGCCGATCATCGGGATGCCTACACCCTGGCCATTCTGGTTCGGGCCGACGCCATCGACGAAGCCGAGCTGCATGAGCGCGTCGCGGTGGACGTTCTGTTCCTTGCCGGCGTGCAGGTAGAGCTGCCAGCCTGCGTTGTGACCCTTGGGGTCGGCGTTAAACCAGCGGGAGATTGGCAGACCCACTTCGGCGAATCCGCCGTAGGTGCGTACGGCATGCTCTGGGGCAACTTCGAGTTTTCCGGAGCAGGTTGCCGCTGCGGCGTTGTATACGCCAGTGCACCCGAGCATGGCGAATCCGGAGAGAACGCCCGCGACGTTGTCGATGCCGGTTCCGGAGAACACCGGGGTGAGGCCGATGGCGTTCGTGTAGTTGGTTGTGAGTTGGCCTCCGAGGATGGCGCGCAAGTCGCCGCCGCGATAGGCGCTGACAACGATCGTGAACCAGCGCGTCGGCAATTGGACCGCGATCTGATTGCCGTACATATCGCTGCTTGCTGTGTAACCTTTGGCGAACTGAGTGTTCGCGACCAAAGCTGTCGGGTACGGGTTGCCAAACAGGTCGGTCGCGGTATTGGTGACGGTGGACTCGCGCTTCCCGAAGAATCCGGTCCAGAAGATTTGCGCCGGGGGAACGTTGGGAGCCTTGTCGAGTTGGAACTGCAGAGTCAGGCCGGCAGCGAGTTCAGGACGATCGGCATCGGCGCCCTGGCGTTCGGCTTGACCGATCTGATTCAAGAAGCCGGAAGTTGGCGACGCGCCATTGCAAAACGCATCCGCTAGAGTGCAAAAAGTGAGCTTTTCGATCTGGCCCGTAGCGGGCATTTGGATCGCAAACTCCGGTGAGATCTTGAATTTGCGGTCGGAGTCGCCAATCTGCTGCACGGCTCCGATGCGAAACTGCGGCGTGCGGTTGTAGAGGGCACCGTAGGAGGCACCGGCCCAAGTGGTGTCCAGCAAGTTGGGCAAGGCCTTCGAACCGAATAGCGTCCAATCCTGTCCGCCTACGAAGAATAGGCTGGTCTTATCCGAGGCGCGCCAATCGACGCGAGCGTAAGCCAACCGCAGTCGCGGGTTGGGGCTGCGAATCGAAGTCACGTCGGAGTTGTCGGACTCATTGAAGTTGCCTTCGAAGTCCGCTTCGATGCGTCCCGTAAGAACTAGATTGGGAGAAATGTCCGGCCACTCGATGTTGAGCCCGATGCGGCTCTGGCGGGCTTTGATGTGGAACTCGGGGTCGGCGTTAGGGCCGGTATTGCTGCCCGGCAGCAACATCAGACCGCCGACGATCGGGAAATCATCCCCATTTGGCGAACTGCTGTCGTGTTCCGCGGTGGCTTTGATGAAACCGTACGGAGTGAAAGTCACTGGCCCGATCTTCAGGCCAATTAGCCCGCCGGGCTTCGGCGAATCGAACGACATCACGCGCACGGGGGCGGCCGCCGGAGCTACTGACGGGCCGGCGGGCTTCGGAGGTGCCGCGGCTTGCGGCGCGGGAATCGGCTGCAAGGAGGCTGTATTCGGGCTCGGATCGAAGTTCGAAGGCGCGGTTGCCGGAGCTGCAACTGGAGCTACGGGACTTGTGGACGGCTGGATCGCCGTCGGCGGAGCCGGGACTGAAGTCAGGACTGGTGCTGCTGCCGGTGCGGTGCCTGGTAAATCGCCGGCGGTCAATATTCCTTTGCGATTGAGGAGATCGACCAAGAGCTGGAACTCGGCATCAGGAGCGGCGCTACGGATTTCGTTGGCTTCCGTGGGCGCGAGAACACCCTTGGACACGAGCACGTCTAACAGGGCCGATACTTTTGCACTGGAGGCAGCTGCGGGACTGGAGGACGAATTTGGATCCGTGGGAGCCGCCGTTTTGTCGGATGATTTGGCGGAACTTGCGTTGGCATTCGCCTTTGCCTTCGTTGAATCGTCGTCGGATCGGGCGAACGTAGGTGCGACAGATACAACCGCTACGAGTAGAACCCCCATCAAGCGATTCAAAATCATAAGCTTACCGTCCTCCTTGATCAGAGAACTGCGCAGTAAAATAGGCACACTCGTGCTGTTCAACCTTCAGTGAAAGTCGGGATTTCACTCAATTACGATTTAATACTGTATTCGAAGCCCCACTGCGGTCCCAGAGTGCGCGCAAATTCACACAGTATTAATTAATTGTCAACAAGAATTAATATTTGCTTCGAAAATATTTTGTGGCGGAAGCGTGTGGGAGTCGAACCCACCATTCGGCTCGCGAAGAGCCGAATCGCCGGCTTTGAAGGCCGGGAGGATCACCGGACCCCTTGCGCCTCCGTCGGAGTAGGCGTCATCGTAGCATATTGATCGCGGCGATTTTGCTGGGACGCTAAGGCGGATTCACGGCTGGGCCTTACACCAACGTCAAAATCTACTACAGAACCTTACTTCGAAAGACCTCACCTCTGAAGAGGTGAGCTACATGAATTACGCTGCGGAGGACTTGGCTTCTTCGGCGGCTTTGGTTGTGTGCATTACCAAGACTGGAACGTGGGACTCGCGTAGGACTTTTTCGGTTACGGAGCCGAAGACTAAGGCGTGCAGGCCGGAGAGGCCGTGGGTGGCGATTACGATTAGGTCGGCGTCGTTTTCGTCGGCTTGGCGGATGATTTCCATGGCGGTGTCGTTGGCGGTGCCGATGGTGGATTCGGCTTTGATGCCGGATTGCTTGAGCTTTAGCGCCATTTCGGCCAGGCGCGTTGCGGCGTCTGTGTGCAGGGACTCATCGTATTGGCCTTCTTTTAGCATCGAGACTGACGACGGTAGATCGGGAATGGCTGGGACTATGTGAACTAGCAGGAGCTCGGCGTTGAATTGCTTGGCTAGGCTGGCGGCTGTTTCTAGGGCTGACTGGGATGGAGCGCTGAAGTCGATTGGCGAGAGAATTTTTGTGAATGTGGACATGTGGCTCCTTCTGTTATGGCGATCGATCGTTGCGAGAACTCGAGTTCGACGAGCTCCGCGGCTAAAGCCGTTTTAGTGGCACGGCATATTCGGCTTGACTGAAGTCATGCCCTGACAAGGCACGAACAACCAAAGCTAAGTCGGGCGGGAGAGTGAACCCCCGCTCCTACTTCCGGCCCCTTCTAGCTCCATTTGTTAAATAGCCAGAATAGGCTGCCCGCGAGTAAGGCGGCGGCTGGCAGCGTGAAGATCCAGGCTAGTGCGATGTTGCGGACCGTGGCGAATTGCAGGCCGCTGCGATTTGCGGCCATGGTGCCCGCTATGCCCGACGATAAGACGTGCGTGGTACTGACAGGTAATCCGTAGATGTCGGCGGCCATGATGGTGGCGGCCGCTACTAGTTCGGCTGACGCGCCTTGGGCATAGGTGAGGTGCTCTTTGCCGATTTTCTCGCCTACTGTGACTACGATGCGCTTCCAACCGACCATTGTTCCGAGACCTAGAGCTAGCGCGACGGCTACTTTCACCCACGTGGGGATGAATTTTGTGGCGAGATCGAGATGCTTCTTGTAATTCGCGAGCGCGGCCTTATCGGCATCGGCGAGAACTGGCTTGCCCGATTTTTGCATCAGGCGCAGCCCTTCGCTGATTACGTACATATCGTTGCGCACGTTGGCTTGTTGATCGGCGGGGACTTGAGCCAACGCTTTATAGAGCGCTACTTCGTGCTCGATGTCGCCGATGAGTTGCTGCATGGCCAGCATGGTGCTGGGTTTGAATTCGCGGGTGCGAATATAGGTGGTGACTTCGTCGCGCGTGTCGCCGACCACTGCGTTGGGATCGATATAGTGATTCACTGCGGTGATGGCTTGCTCGGAAACTGCGGCGAAATCTTGCACTTGATTGATGCCGACAGCGTGATTTAGCGCATAAGCGGTGGGGACCGTGCCGATGAGAATGAGCATGATCAGGCCCATACCCTTTTGGCCGTCATTGGAGCCGTGCGCGAAACTTACGCCGGTGCAAGTGAGGATGAGCAGCGAGCGAATCCAGAACGGAGGCGGCTCGGCACCCTCGGGAGCCTTATAGAGTTGCGGATTGCGGATCAGCTTCTTAGCTAGCAGCAGGAGCAACGCTGCGCAAACAAATCCGACCACCGGAGAAATCAGAAGCGAGCGGAACACGTTGCCGGCTTGTCCCCAATCGACGCCGCTGGTGCCGGTTTTCACGGCCATAAGCTGATTGGCTAGGCCGACTCCGATGATCGAGCCGATCAAAGTGTGCGAACTCGAAGCGGGCAGGCCAAACCACCAGGTTCCCAGATTCCACAGAATCGCCGAGACCAACAAGGCGAAGACCATCGCGAAACCAGCTCCGCGGCCCACTTGCAGAATTAATTCGACTGGGAGCAACGAAACGACGGCGAAAGCCACAGCGCCTGAGGAGAGCAGCACGCCGATCAGATTCCATAGGCCGGACCAGACCACCGCTACGTGCGGCTCGAGCGAGTGAGTATAGATTACCGTGGCGACGGCGTTGGCTGTGTCGTGGAAGCCGTTGACGAATTCGAAGGCGAGGGCGATTAATAGCGCGATGCCGAGAAGAACGTAGGGCCACGCGGATGCGACGTGGACGCCGGCGAGATCGGACATCAGGCGTATGCCGATGAAGATGATTCCGCCGACTAGGATTACGAGGAATGCGAGGATGCCCAGGCGACCGGGAGAAGATTTCTTCAGCTTTTGATCGAGTAGCGACGGCGGAGGCGCGATATTCGGTACGGCGGCGACGGTGTCGGCCATAGGGACCCTCGAAGGAGATTGGAACGCGCGGACAGTACCAATCCGCTTGTAAATTCGCGATGACTGCCAGATGAATACTGCGTGAACGGACGCCGCGGCCAAATTTCAGGCATCGCAAAAGCGCCGGTCAGGAAAAGGCGCCACCGGAGACGTCGTGATCGCGCACGGCACACTAGCTCCGATTGCGCCAGCCTGCCGGGCCTTCGATCCGCCTGACTACTGCCCGGCAGCCTTGCTCTTATGCCCGTGGTGCTCGACGTGCGACTTGGCGGCTTCCGTCGCGTGATGCGTGGCGTGGTGAAGATGGCCTTGCGCCGAATGAGCGTGATGGGCTGCCGTTTCGTGGTTTCCGGCCTCGTGATGCCGGGCCGCCTCGCGATGATGCTTTGCTGCGTGGTCGTGGTGCTCCGCTGCCTTGGTGTGATGCTCTGCCGCTTGCTTGGACATGTTTCCTCCAGAGTGAAAAACGAACTGACGCGGGGAGGTTACTCATCGATGATGAAAGCTGCATGACTCTACGGTGAAAGTTGCCTATGCTTATTGCGATGGGAGCGACGACGGTTCCGCGGCAGCTTAGCCGGTCAAGTGGCGGCTGTAATATCCGATTAACCTAATACGGTTAGAAACACAGGCCATGCCCGCGGCGGACGCTGTCGTCGCGGGGACAACCGAATCGTTCGTCGACTAAATACCCAGCCGAGAAGAGGTGAGGGTTCGCGATGCAAAATTACGATCTGCTGGCAATTGGTTCTGGCCCTGGTGGACAGCGCGCGGCGATTCAGGCGGCTAAGTGCGGGAAACGCGTGGCCGTGGTGGAAAAGCAAAGTTCGATTGGCGGGACCTGCATTAACTTCGGGACGATTCCGAGCAAGACGCTGCGCGAGGCGGTGCTGCATCTCTCTGGATTCCATTATCAGAATCTTTATGGCGTGGACTATCGGGTGAAAGAAAAAATCACCATGGAGGACTTGATCTTCCGGGTGAAGCGGGTGATCGAGACGGAAGTCAGCGTGACGCAGGCGCAATTGCAGCGCAATGGGATCGAAATGCTGCATGGCACGGCGAAATTTGCCGGGCCAAATCATGTTCGCATCGAGAACAGTCGCGGGGCGCTGGAAGTTAGCGCGAACACGATCGTCATCGCCACCGGCACCAAGCCTGCGACTTCGCCTAAGGTGCCGTTCAATCAGCGCAACATTTTGAATAGCGACCAGATTTTTACCATGCAGGAGATTCCGAAGACGCTGATTGTAGTGGGCGGCGGCGTGATCGGGATGGAATACGTTTGTATGTTCGCTACTCTTGGCGTGCGCGTGATTTTGGTGGAGAAGCGGGCGCGCTTGCTGGAATTTGCGGATGCGGAGATGGTGGAGGCACTTTCGTATCAGTTGCGCGACCGGCGCGTGACCATGCGATTGAATGAGGAAGTGGAGAGCGTGGAAGAGACGCCTGACGGGCGCGTGGTGGCGAATCTGATGAGTAAGAAACAGATTTATGCCGACGCGCTGCTTTATGCGGTGGGCCGGCACGGAAATGTTTCGGAATTGGATCTGCCGGCCGCCGGACTCACGGCGGATAATCGTGGGCGGATCACGGTGGATGAGCACTACCGGACCGCCAAGGAACACATTTATGCGGTCGGCGATGTGATTGGATTTCCGAGTTTGGCTTCCGTGTCGATGGAACAGGGGCGGCTTGCGGCGGCGCATGCTTTTGGAGTGCCGGTGCACTCCGATCCTGCTAGCTATCCTTATGGAATCTATACGATTCCGCAGATTTCATTTATTGGGAAGAATGAGGAGCAACTTACTGAGGAAGATGTGCCTTACGAAGTGGGCATTGGATATTACCGCGAGATTGCGCGGGGGCAGATTTCCGGGGAGATTACCGGGCGGCTGAAATTGATTTTTCATCGGGAGACTCGGGAAATTCTCGGCGTTCATATTATTGGCGAGGATGCTTCCGAGCTTTTGCATATTGGGCAGGCGGTGTTTTGTTTGAAGGGGAAGCTCGATTATTTTGTGAATACGGTTTTTAATTATCCCACTTTGGCGGAATGTTATAAGGCTGCAGCGTTCAATGGGTTGAATCGACTTACCTAGAATTTGAACTTTTGGTCCGACCTTGTTTATTGCCCCTGGCTTGAGTTGTGGTCGTAGGATGCCGGCAGGGACGCCGGCGCTACTTAGTGGCCGACCAGCACCCAGGACGCCCACTTTGATGGGTCATCCTTCCCTGTGCTTTTGATAATTTTCGCGCGGATTTCTAGTTGGGCTTTGCGCAGGGCTGTCCATTTGTCTTCGCCGGTTAGCCAGTGTTTGTAGAAGAGTTCGGCTAGTTCGGCGGATTCTTTGTCACTCATCGGCCAGAGAGAAATCAGGACGGTGGCGGCGCCGGCTCGCAGCATCGCGCGGGGCATGCCGTAAATGGCTTCGCGGGCGCTCTTGGGATCGATTTTTCCCGCGGAAGTATTCAAGACCACGAGTTCTGTTCCGTTGAGATCGAGTCCTGCGGACTCGTAGGCGCTCAGGATTCCATCTTCAACATCGGGCGGCGGCTCGACTCCGGATAATGCTGCGTCCGCACCGGCGAAGAATATTCCTGTGCGAAGCGACGGATCGTCGAGGCCCGCGGGGATTTCATTTGCGGATTGCGCGTCGCCGCCTTCGGGTTGCGGCAGATAAAATCCGGAGGTCGCGATGTGAAGGACTCGCGGGCTGTGCGCGCCTCGAATGGCTTCTTCGACCGCGAGAGGACCTTCGTAAAGCTGAACCTGCCAATTCTTTTCCTGCAGCATTTTTGAAATCGATTGAACTTCCGCGCCGCTATCCGGCAGACGCGCGAGAATTGTCTTTGTGTCCGCGGCCGGTGGCGCCGATGGAATCGCGGGTGCCGGCATGCCTTTTGCGACTGCGTCGATCGCGGCGAGCGCGGAGCGATACTGCGTCTCGGACAACGCGAAATCTGGATCGCCGAGAAGGACTGCGGTTTTCGCGGGACTATCCGTGCGCGGAGCGGCGGCTCGAACTAAATCTCGCGTACTTGGAACCATGTGCAGGTCGTATTTCTCGAGCAGCACCTTGTGGTCGCCCGCGGTTACGGCGCCGAACGCTACTTCGTTGAGCGCGCCGTCTGGGGAGATGTAGACGCGAGTGGCACCGCCGAGCGCGGATTCGATCGGCTTCCAGAATGCTTCGTAGAATTTCGACGAGTCGGGATGGGCGGCGGGTGCGAGCGAGCTGTGATACGCGCGTAGAGGCTCTGCCTCAAGCGTGGCTGCGTCGCCGAGAGTCACGAGCGTCGGCGAATTCACATACGTAGTGAGAACCAGAACCACATAGATCGGTTTGCTTGCGCGGGTTTCGGCATCGGCAAAATCGAAGCGCAAATACTCAACGGCCGCTTCACCCTCGTGCAATTGTTTGCGGATATCGCTCAGCGTCGGCGGGACCGTTGCTGGCGCTGGAGGATGCGAGCCGAGGCGCCGGGAATATTCGCGTTCAAGCTGCATCGATTGGTCGGCAAGCTTCTCTTCGGCCGCGCGCCATTCGGCGGTGTCGGGATGTTTTTGCGCGAAGAAAGCTGCCAGCTGCGATCTTTTAGAGGCGAGTTGTTCGAGTAGCGCTGTTGCTTCCGGGTCGCTGCCGGCGGTGGCGCGATGCCGCGCGAGAGTGAAGCTTGCGAGCGAGACCGCCTTCTGCCAAACGGCGAGATCGTACATGCGTGCGGCTTCGCCCGGATCGCCTTCGCGATTGGCATAGGCGAAGCTGTAAGCATTCGGGAAGAAATCCTGCACCGCGTCGAGCATGGCCTTGCGGTCTTTGTCACTCATCGCGGGCGGCGACTGCGAGAGTTGCGCGCGCAAGGTGTCTTCGCGGCGATGGAAGAATTCCTGGGCTTTGCCGCGATTCCCTTCGTAATAATAAAGAACCGCGAGATCCTGAACCGTGTCGCTGGTGCGCGGATGATTTGGGCCGAAGACTTTTTCTCGAATGGCTAGGGCACGGAGGAGAAGCGGTTCGGCTTCCTGCGTCTTGTATTGCGCGAGGTAGACTTCGGCGAGCGAGTCGGCAGTCAGGGCGAGATCGGGTGAATCCTTGCCGGAAAACTTGGTCTGTATTTCGAGAGCGGACGAATAGAATTTCGCGGCGTCGTCATGCTTGCCTTGCAATTCGTAAAAATCGGCGACGCTATCGAGGGTCTTTGCGTAGAGCGCGGTGGTTTTGCCTTGATCCTGCTCCAGGAGCTTGAGCGCATGCTCGGCGGCCTCAGTGCCTGCGACATATTGATGACGCGTCTTGTAGAGGTCCGCGAGAGTGGAATAGGAATCAGCGAGAGAGGACGGATCGGTGCCCGGCGTTTTCTCTTCGATGGCGATGGCCTGGCTTAGGCTGCGCGCCGCGTCGAGATATCTTCCCTCCGCGCGATAGACGGCCGATAGACCATTCAACAAATCCACGATCTGCGAGCGATTCGCTTCTGTCGCGGCGGGCAACAGCTTGAGCGCGGCGCGGTAGAGCGGCCCGGCTTCGGCATATTGGCCCTGATCCGCATAGAGACTGGCTAGATTCGAAAGTGGTCCGGCGAGCTTGGGATTGTCGGCGCCGAGTTTTTTTTCTTGGATAGAGATGGCGCGACGGAAGAGAGGCTCGGCTTCCGGGAACTTCCCTTCCGAGTTGAGCACTGCGGCGAGATTGTTGAGCGCGAGAACGACTGCATCGCCATTCGCGCCTGCATTTTTCTCGCGAATTTCGAGTGCGCGGCGCAACGGCGCCTCGGCATCCGCGTATTTTCCTTGCGCCTTATAAACGTCGGCGAGATTGGTGAAAGTTTCGGCGAGGCCGTTGCTATTGGGATACAGATCTTCGCGAATCGCCACTGCTTTGAGATAGGTCTCTGTGGCTTGGTCATACTGATTCGCGGTTTTGTACAGGTCGCCGATTCCATTCAGCGCGTAGGCTTGCATGCCGCGATCGTTCAAATCGCTCTCGATGGCCAGCGCCGAGCGGTAGGTGTCGAGCGCAGGGCCGGTCTGCCGCTGGCGCGCGAGAACGCCGGCGAGATCGAGTAACGTGTCCGCTTCATTGGCCTTATCGTGCAGCTCCTGCAGGATGATCACTGCTTGCCGGTAGGCTTCCTGCGCCGCGGGATATTGGCCGTCGGCTTCGTAAGTGTTGCCGAGATTGTGGCGCGCGATGGCTTCGTTGGCGCGATCTTTGGCCTTCACAAGCATTTCGATCGACGCCTGGAACTTTTCGATCGCTTCCTTATATTTTTCGCCGCCCTTCATGAACAGGCCGAGATTATTGGTGGCCACGCCGATGGTGCGAATGTCCGGGGACTTGGCGTTCTGAAGCGAGGTAAGCGCCTTATTCTGCCAGGCGATCGCATCGTCATATTTTTCGGAGCGATAGTAGAGCGTGGCGAGAAATGAATAGTGATCGGAAATGCCGGGAGCGTTGGCGCCGTTGTCGGCCTCGTAAAGCTGGATGGCTTCCTTCTCTAGCGTGATTGCCGGGGCGTAATCTTGCTTTTTGAAATAGGCGAAGGCGATATTGCTGGTGCTGGTGGCGATGTCTGGATCTTTCGGATCGAGAATTCTCTTGCGAATTGCGAGAGTGAGATCGAAATTCTTCAGCGCTTCATCGACCTTGCCTTCGTCGACGAGAAAGAACGAGAGCGCATCCAGGCGATAGGCGGCTTCTTTGGAACTCTCGCCGTTCGCTTTCTTCACATCCTCGAGAGCCTCGCGAAGAAGCGCTTCGGCCTCGTCGTTCTTTTTCGCATCCTTGTAAATGCGAATGAGATTCTCGATGGTGGCGATTTTTTCGGAGTCGCCGGGTGGAAGGGCTTTTTCGCGGATGCTCAGCGATTGCTTGTAGTACTTCTCGGCGTCGGCATAGTTGCGCTGGTCGTCGAAGAGCACCGCGAGATTATTGATTACCGTGGCGAGCACGGCTTCATCGCCGGGCTTCGCTACCTTGGTGCGTATAGCGATGGCACGGCGGTAAATTTTCTCGGCTTCGGGGAATTTCTTTTGATCGTGCAGCGTGACGCCGTAACTTTGCAGAGCGTCGGCGAGCTCGAGCGAGTCCGCGCCGAATACCGTTTCACGTATGGCGATTGCTTTTTCGAAATATGGCTCGGCGTCCGAGTATTTCCGTTCGCCCAGGAGGACGCGTCCCAAGCCAATGTTGATGCGCGCGTACTCGAAGTCTTCGGTCCCGATTGCTTTCGACCACATATCGAGTGCCTGGCGACACGACGTTTCGGCGTCCGCAGACTCGCCCTGAGATTGCTGAAATCCCGCGAGGGCCTCAAGAACTTCGGCCGCTTCCGCCGGGGAACCCGCCTGACCGAAGAGACGGATGGAATCTTCAAGTTCCTTCTTCACCTCACCGTTCATTCCCAATTTCTGATGGGTGGCGCCCAAGCCGTAAAGCACGGCGGCCTGGCCGTGTACATCTCCGATCGATTGAAAATCCTGGAGGGAACTTTTCAAAACTGGAAGCGCCGCTTTTGTCGCTTCCGCGTCGCCTTGATAGCCGAGCAGGCCCTGTGCATACGTCTTCTCGGCGCGGACGCGAACTTCGTCGCCGGGTTTTGACGGCCGTAGCTCGGTGATTTGAATCGCAAATACTCCGGCGACGGCGCTTGGATCGAAGCTGCGAACCTCGATTCGGTAGGTGCCCGCAACGGGTGCGATGATCGAGACGTTCTCCGGGCCGAAGGATCCGTTCAAGCTATCCATCGTGCCGACGTCCTTGCCGTCCGGGCCGCTGATGGCCAGCACTATGTCGATGCTTTTCTGATCAGCCACCACGTGAAGAAAATCACCCGCTTGCAACGCGATACGGTAGGCGTGCTTGTCGCCGCCTTTTAGAATGTCCTGCACGGGCGGCTGACCGAGAGCGAGAAATTGCGGCTCTGCTGGCGCTGCTTGTTGGGCGGTTGGCAAGCCTGCGGCGAGAATTTCACACGTTTCAAGCGTGCAAGAAACGAATGGATCGGCGTTCAAAGGGTAAGCGCTGGCCGAGGCGCCCGCAGCGATGAGCAAAACGGAGGACGCGAGCAGCCCGAAAAAAACGGCAGCGCGAGCGGAATAAAATAAAAAGGGGGGGCGGCGGTTAGACATCCGTTCTGGCTGAACATTCATCTTAGTTGCATCAGATACTCATAGAGAGTAATAATTAGTGATTGGAAGAATGTCAACGGATAAGTCTGGCGTTCTTCCGGCAGGATTTCGAAATAGCCATTTACGGATGTTGCTTTTAGGCCGTCACGTGAGCCCAGCATGAGGCGCGAGAATTACTCGCTTCGAGTTGTGTGCAAGATAATGCGTGCGGCTCTGCTCGTCTCGATTTTCCTCTTTCCTGCGGTGCTTCGCGCCCAAGAAAACCTTGCCGGACATTGGGAAGGCACCGTAACGCTTTCCGAAAAGACGATTCTCATACAAGTGGATTTCGATCGCTCGGATGCCGGATGGAACGGCACTGTTCTTTTGCCCGAGACGACTGCGCCGGTTTATGCGGCAAAATCGGTGGTGGTGGAATCGGCGCGGGTGCGCATCGATCTGGAGATGGGCTTTTCTTCCGTTAGCCTCGACGGACAATTGAGCGGCGATTCGATCGAGGGCACCTTCACGCGGGACAACGCTAAAGGGAAATTCAAGATCAAGCGAACTGCGGGCGCTAAGCCATCCGCCACGGAAGCTTCTAAACGGCCGAACTCGGCGCCGCAGCCGGGGCGCGATGAGAGTCCCACCGCTGGCCCGAGCAAGCGCGTCGGCGGTGGCGACAGTTCGCGTACCAGCGGACCACAGGTGCAGGCAGTGGCTGCCACGGCTCCTCGCGAATCTCGCGTTGCTCGCGATGATCAGGGCGAATCGCGTGGCGTGATTCCTACGGCTACGGCTGACACCGGCGATTCCGACAACGGCATGCCCAATTTTTATGCGGTGATGTTTGCTTCCGACAATTACGATGCGAAAGATTGGCCGCATTTGAATAATCCGGTCGACGACGCGAAATCTATTGCGCGCGAATTGCATAACTTCTATGGATTTCATGCCGAGGTCTATGAGAATCAGACTTACAGCGCCATCAAGCACATTTTGGTGGACGATTATCAGAAACGGGATTTCAAGCCCAACGACGAGCTTCTGATTTTCTTTGCCGGACACGGCGATTTTGATCCCGACGATAACCGCGGCTACGTGATTACAAAGGACTCGTCGCCACCAGGTTCCGATCGCGATCGCGAGATTGATTTTCCGAAGCTGATTACCTGGATGGATAAAATTAATGTCGGACACATTTTGCTGGTGCTGGACATTTGCCAGGGCGGCACGATCTTCGAGCAGGAGCGCGGCAATGTGCCCGCGCCCGCGATTCACGAGACCTCTGCTGCTTTGCAACGCTTGCGTGGCGTAAAGACGCGCAAGTGCATGACTTCGGGCGGTAAGGGCGCGGTGAAGGACGGGCATGCCGGGCAGGGTTCGCCTTTCGCAACTACCTTTATTGAGGTGCTGGGCGAGGCTGGACCCAATACCGATGACATGGTTTTGAATGTGGACGAAGTGGCCGGAAAAATTAAGAAGACCATGGGACGTTTGGCAGACAGCACTACGCCGGAATTCGGTTCTTGCGCTACGGATAAGCCTACGAGCGATTTCTTTTTCTTCTGGCAGGCGCCTTCAAAGTAATTTGCGGGATTCTTCGGATTTTTTCCCTCTGAGATTTTTTGCCGAGCGGTCCCCAACTAAGACTGAACACCCAATGCCACACCGGGAGCGAGGTAAACCCGCTCCCCTACGTTTTCTCCGAGAGTTTCTTGCGGGCAATTTCTAGCAGCTTGGGGTTGGTGCATACCTCGTAATACGAGCGAGGGCCTGGATTGCCGATCTTGGCGTCGGGCAGCAGCTCGCGGACGGAGCCTTTTCGCACTACGATCGTCTCGAGTGAATTGCCGAGCGGAAGTTCGCCGATATAAAGCTGCACTCGCTCTTTTCCCCACGGCATCGTGAAATTTCCGGCCAGCGGAGTTAGAGAAATCTCGCCGGAGAGCTTTTCGAAGCCCTCTTCGTTCATTTCAATGCCGTTCAGATTGTAGCGGACCAGCAACTCCTCGCCTTCGTCATCGCCGACATCTTCCATCAGCGTCTGCAGCAAGAAAACATTAAACGGCGACGGATTCTGGGCGAAAATGCGCCGCGCTACTTTCGAGCAACTCGAGAGGCGATCGGAGAGATTTAGCGCTTTCGAAATCATGATGCGCGAATCGCCGTCCATCCAGAGAGATGGCGCGGAATTCTGAAACGCGACCCCGACGCCTAGCTCGATGCGCGGCAACTCCACCGCTTCGGGACGGGCATTGTAGGCTTGCGTGACGGCCAGAATCTCGCGCGCGAGAATGCAAGCTTTGGCGACGGCTCGCTGAGTGGCGCGTGTGGATTCGGTTTCGTAAATGGCCAGGATGATGGCGTCGCCTTCGATGAAAACTTTTGCGGCGCCGTAGCGGTCGAGCAGGCGCTTGACCGGCTCGTGCAGATTGCGGCTGAAATGCGAGGCCGGATTCAGACCGCGCGCTTGCAGATCCTTGGTGATTCCGCTCGAGCCGCGCACATCGGCTTTGATTACCGCGTGAGAGACTACCGGGTCGTTGTCTTTTCCTGCCTCGTCGGTGAAAACCAGCTCGTACAGGCAATTATTGGCGCGCGAAAGCTCGCGGGAATGTTCCGAGCGCACCAGATTGATGCGTTCCATCCAGGCGACGACGTGGTGGTAATTACGGCGATCGCGGCGCAGGCGAGTGAAATCTTCCGCGAATCGTAAGGCGATCGCGGGAATTTCTTCCGGCGGAATGCGGCGAATGGCACGCGCGGAATCTTCCAGTTTCTTCAGCGAAAACTTGCGGGCTGGAAATTGAGCCAGCACTTGTTCCACGCGCTTGGTTTCCTCGCGAACGACCAGCGCCTTCTTCAACTGCTGTAAGTGGACCGGAGGATTGTAGTCCATGTAAATCTGCCGGAGCTCGTAACCGGCGAAGACGTGGGCCAGCAAATCGCGTTCATCGAGACGATTCACCCATTCGCGGAGCAGCCGCTCGCGCGTTTCGGGAGGAGCTTCGCTGCCGCTCGAAGCACCGCGCGCGTCAAACAGCCGGCGCATATTTTCGGGATCATTCAGGTAATTCCCGATTCTGGCCCGATATTCTTCGGTGAGGAAATCCATCCGCTGCTTGGCCGCGTCAATTCCGGGGCCGAGTTCCTCGATACTCAGTTCGAGAAGCGCGGCGCGCTTGCGCAGTTCTTCCGGTCCGCCGGATGGCTCGCTTGCTGACGGGCGGCGCTTCCACGGCCATGCAAACAGATCGTCGCTACCGCCGGCTTTCCGTCGCGCCTCTTCCTGCTCTTCCTCGAGACCGATCACCTCGCCTCGCAGCGCGCGGGCTTGTTCCATCAGCCGGTCGTAGGATTTGCGGCTGCGGCTGAGTTCTTCGGCGTTCTCGTCGGTGTGCACGAAATCGCGGATGAAATCGAGCAGCAGCTCCTCGAAAACTTCGAAGCGGTCCGGATCATGAATGAAGTTTCCGAGCAGGACGTAGTTCTCAAGCAGCAATGTTTCGTCCGTGCCGCCTTCGAGAAATAGAAACCGATTGCGGAAGAGCTCGTAGATTTCCGGAAATTCCTCGCCGAATAGCGCGCGACGCGATTTCGAAAGCGCATTTTCATCCAATTCGCGCATGATTTGATAAATCGAAAGGCCGACTTGGCGATAGATTCCGCGGCGATCGCCTTGCAGCTCGGCGATGCGCGACCGCATGACGTGCGCTTGCTCGCTGCGCTCGAAGTGGACGCCGCGCGAGTGGATCCATTCCTTGCACTCGACAATCAGGCTCGAAAACTGCGCGGTTATTTCGCTGAGCAGGAATTTCAGTACCGCGAGGCGATTCAGAATGTCCACTTCGATGTTTTGCGCGTACTTGGCGCGCGTGAGCGAAATTTGCAGCAATTCGAAGAGCTGCTTGCGAAAGCTGGAGGTGTCCGGAGCGGTGGAATTGCGCGATTGCGTGTAGGAAAAATTCAGGCTGGCAATGGCGCGAATGCTGTCGAGCAAATACTTGCGGGTTGATTCGGTAAACTTCGGGCTGAGGTAGACATCGTAGTGGATGTTGTCCAGGCCAACGTTGATGCTCTGCAAATGCAGCTCGAGCGTATACGGCTCGAGTTTCATGCGGGCCGGATGCGTGGGCGAAATTATAGTGTGCGAATCGGCCATTCCTCGCCTCTGGCAGCTTGAAATTCACTGTAGCAGAATGGACTTGAGGCGCAACTGTGAGCACCCAACCCGTTAATGGCGCGATTGAAACTGGCCATTCGGCCGGTACATGTTTGCATTTCGGGGCGGACGGGAAGCGATGTTACAGGCCAGCGACGATTAGTGGCTTCTGCGAGAGGCACGATCCGGAGCGGAGTTCGAAATCGGCATTTTCTTTCGTGCGGCTAGCCGCTGCGCTGTTTCTTTTATGGGCGCTGCTGTGGCCGGTGATTGCGGATGTAGTGCGCGAATTGCGGCGTCTTAAGTAGCGCCGGCGTCTCTGCCGGCATCTTGCGAACGCAATTTGGGCCATGGGCAGAAATCACGGCCGGACCACACAAGGCCACTGAGGCCGAGCATTTGTGATCGCGCGCCGTCCGAACTCGCCGATGTCGCCGGAATTTTTCGTCGTAAGATGCCGGCAGGGACGCCGGCGCTACTTTAGGATCCCGGCGTCATCGACTACGCGGAGTTTGCGGGAATCTTCATCGACATGCTCTAGCTCGAATCGCAGTTGCGGCCAATCGCTGCGCATGGACATCTTGTCCGGCCATTCGACGATCACGATGGCAGGCTCGCTGAAAAGATCTTCGACGCCCAGCGTTTCGAAATCGCGAAAGTCGGCGATGCGATAAAGATCGATGTGGTATACGCGCGCGCCGTTTCGATATTGATGGACGAGAGTAAACGTCGGACTCGTGACATCTTCTTCTCGCGCGGCCCCCAGACCCGTCACGAGTCCTTTGGTTAGCGTGGTCTTCCCTGCCCCGAGTTCCCCGGCCAACAAAATTAGCAGCGGAGGCTTCAGGCGCGCGCCGAGTTCTTTGCCGAGGCGAATCGTCTCCTCTGCAGAATGCGTGATCCATTCATGGTCGGGCATCGTCTAGCTCGGCGATTAGTTTCGCATAGGCCTTCGGAATCGCGCGGATGATGTCGGTGGCCATCAACGAGATTTCGCCCGACTCTTCCGCGGCGATGTCGGCGGCGAGGCCGTGCAGATAGACGGCGAGGCAAACTGCTTTCGGCCAATCCTCATTGCCGTGTTGCGCCAGAATTCCCGCGAGCATCCCGGTAAGTACGTCGCCGCTGCCGGCTTTCGCCATGCCGGGATTTCCGGTCGAGTTGATCCAGGTGCGGTCGTCGGGCGCGGCGATCACCGTTTCATGGCCTTTGAGTACGATCGTTGCTTTCAGTTCCGCTGCTGCTTTTTGCGCGACGCCGACGCGATGGCGCTGAATCTCTTGTACGGAAGAATTCAGCAGTCGCGCCATTTCTCCCGGATGCGGCGTCAGCACAATCTGCTCTGCGCGATGCTTGGCGAGCTCGCCGCTCTTCCCGTCGAATGCGTTCAAGCCGTCTGCATCGAGCACCAGCGGTGTCGGCGTTTCGCCAACCACCGAGCGCACGAATTCCTGTGTCTCCACCTGCGTCGTCAACCCAGGGCCCATCGCTAGAATGTCCTTGCCGCGCAACAAATCTGCGAACGCGGAATGTTCCAGGCCGCGGACGCTGAGCGTGCCTGCCTGCGTTGCCGGCAAGGGCGCAGTCATCAGTTCGGGTAGAAAGGAGCTGACGATGGGGACGCAAATATCCGGCGTTGCCACGGTCACCAACCCAGCGCCAGACTTCAGCGCCGCCGATCCGGCCATCACCGCGGCGCCGGTCTTGCCTACTGATCCAGCCGCGATTAGCGCGTGTCCAAAATTACCTTTGTTCGAGTTCGCTTTGCGATGCAGCGAGATGCCCACGAACTCAAGAGGCTCGAGCCAGCGCACACGCGAATCGGAGCATTCTTCCACCAGCGTCGCAGGCGACCCGATTGCGCCAACGATCAGGCGGCCGACATTTTCTGAAGCCGGATAGAGGAGTATACCGATCTTCGGAGCGGTAAAAGTGATCGTGACGTCCGCTTTGATTGCCGCGCCGGCGACCTCGCCGACGTCGGCCGACAGGCCCGAAGGAATGTCGACCGCAAAAATGCGACCTTTCTTGCCGAAGCGATTGAGATCTTCGATGACTTCCGCGAGCCAGCCTCCAACAGCACCGTGCATTCCAGTGCCAAGCAGCGCGTCAATAATGATATCGGCAGAGGCGATCGATTTTTTGGCTTCCGCCCACTCACTGGCATCCCGTGCGACGAGACATTGGCCGGCCAATTTGTTGTAGCGCCGGTAATTCAGCTCCGCATCGCCATGAATATCGGCCGGAGCGCCACAAAAAATCACCGCGGACTTGCGATTGATTTCGGCGAGAAGGCGGGCGATCACGAAGCCGTCGCCGCCATTATTTCCCTTGCCGCAAATGATCGCGATTCGCCGCTGCTCGATATTTGCAACCTGAGAAAGCAGAATCTGGACGAACCGCGCACCCGCATTCTCCATCAATTGCGCGCTGGGAATGGCGAACCGCTCGGTGGAGAGACGATCGACTTCCCGCATTTGCGCGGCGGTGAGGACTTTCATGGCTTCAATTCGATTGTGGGAGTTTCGAGCAAGTCAAACCTGGCAGCGGGGCGCATCGCGCCATCACAACATCCATCCGCCGCTTACATTTAGAACCTGGCCGGTGATGAAATCGGCCTCGTCGCTGGCGAAAAAATTCACCGCTACGGCCACGTCTTGCGCCGAAGGAGGCCGGCCAATCGGAGAGCGCGTGTCGCGAATTTTTCGCGCTTCATCCGCGGTCAGATCGCGCTCGTCCACATTCGATGGATTGATCACGTTCACGGTGATACCGTGCTTCGCTTCTTCGACAGCCAGCGAGCGCGAAAACGAAACTACCGCCGCTTTCGCTGCAGCGTAAGCCGAAATTGTCGCTTGACCGAACGCGCGCTCGGCGCCCACGGCACCCAGATTGATGATTCGTCCCCAGTGCTGACGGCGCATCACCGAAAGTACCGCCTTGCTCATATAAAAAACGCTCAGCAGATTCGACGCCAGCACGCGCTGCCATTCTTCGTGCGTGGTCTCGATCACCGGCTTCCAATTAAACGCGCCCACATTGTTCACTAGCACATCCAGCCGTCCGAACCGCTCTACGACCGTATCGCAAAGAAACTGCACTTTCGATGCGTCGGTGACGTCCGCTTCCACCGCGAAGCACTCCGCGCCGGCCGCCTGCATCTCGCGCAATGTATTTTGCGCCGCCGCCTTGTTCGAGCGGTAGGAAATGGCCACGCGCGCGCCCGCCTGCGCGAGTGCCATCGCGATGCCCTTGCCAATGCCGCGGCTTCCGCCGCTCACAAGCGCCGCCCGTTGACGCAGAGACAATTCGCCAGCTCCTTTCGAACGAGAACTCGCAAGTATAAGGGAAACTTGGCTGTTGCCCTAGCCGCTTCCTTTGCTTCCGTTCGAATTCAGCCGCGCGACGATCACGGTCATGTCGTCGGCCTGCTCATCGGAGCCGCCCCATTGTTCGGCCGCGTCGATTAACTCTTCGGCGATTCTGCTGGGCGCCGCCGCGCGATGGCGCAGAACTTCTTCGAGCAGACGGTGCGTCCCGAATTCTTCGCCGAATACGTTCATCGGCTCGGTCAATCCATCGCTAAATGTTACGAACAAACTTTCCGGCGCCGCTTGCACTGTGACCGATTCATATTCGGCCTCTTCAAAGAGGCCGACGACCGTCCCGCCTTCCTCCAATTTTCGAGTGGTCTCGCCGGCGACGAGAAACGGAACGCAATGACCCGCATTCGTATATTCGAGCGACTGGCGATCGGAATCATAGATTCCATAGAACAGCGTGGCGTAGTGATCGTCCGCGGTATTGCGGCAAAGATGGAGATTTAGCCGCGCGACGGTTTGTGCCGCGCTTGCACCGGGATCGAGTAACAGCAAACTTCGCAACGCTGCCTGCAGGCTGGCCATCAACAGCGACGCCGAAATTCCCTTCCCGCTGATATCGGCGAGCAAAATCGCGACTCTCGACGGGCTGAGCAGAATGAAATCATAATAATCGCCGCTGACCATGCGGGCGGCGCGGCAGATCGCCGCCAGCTCGACGCCCGGGAGCTGCGGGATCGTCCGCGGGAAGAGCTGCAGCTGCACTTCGCGTGCGATGGTGATTTCATTTTCGAGGCGCTGGCGCTGCCGCTGTTCTTCAATCAGGCCGCCAATCGAGCTGGTCATTTCATTGAAAGATTCGGCGAGCACTCCGAGCTGATCTCTCTTCTGCACGCGAACGCGGCGCGAGAAATCGCCTCGCCGGACGTTGCGGGTGGCATCGTAAAGTTCGGCCACTGCAGAGGTGATGCGGCGCGTCAAAATGATGCCGGTAACCAGCGCGCCGGCCTCCATCAGGATGAACAGGATGCTAGCCAGGATGAAAACCAGCGTAACGAGCGGGCCGATCGCACCGACCGATGCGAACAGCGTGCCATTGAGCCGCGATGGCCGCACCCAGAATGCGGCGTAAATCGGCGTAACTTGCGGATCGGATTTTCCCGGATCCACGCGCAGAGCCTCGAGCGTCAATGCACCGCTGATCTGCGGATCGATCCAATGCAATGGAGCGCCGACTTCGCGGCGGCGGCTGCCGATATCGAACGCGGGAACAAAATCGGCCGGACGTTGCGGATCCGGCGCGCTCGCGGCAGAGGCCTGTTTCATCACCGTAAAATGGATAGGCCCCAATTCCGCGGGCAGAGTGTCGAGCAACTCGGAGTTCACCGGAAGCGAAACGCGCAGGGGAATCCAGTCACGCGCCGCGCGTACATGGCGGAAACACTGAATCCACAATTGACCATTTCGATCGACCAGGCCTACGAATTCACGGCGTTCGCGGCCATCGTCGCGCGGAACCAAAATATCGGCGGGAGTGCCGTCCACGGTAAGGCCGCTATACTCGCTCGACTCCGACGCGACGACCGCTGCCACGTCCGGCCGCTGCAGAACGGCATCCGTGGTTACTCTGGAATCGTTGGCGGTTTCGCGAGCGATGGAATGAGCGATCGTGTCGGAGACGGCGCGCAGTTCGTGCATGCGTTCCGCGAGGCCATCGCGCAAGATGTGCGCGCCCAACTGAACATAAATCAAATACATCGCGATTCCGGCCATGGTCAGCAGCAGCACCACCGGAACCACGGCGATGAACACGTAAGCAACAATGAGCCGGTTGCGCAGGCTCCACATGAGCTGCCCGCGCACCCAAGGAGTTAGGCGGAAGGCGAAATAAATTAGCGCGAGAACAAAAAGATAATCGAGCAGGCCGAGCAGCGGAACGTTGACGCCGAATCCGCTAACGGTACGCGCCAGAAGAAAAAGCACGAGGAGACCCAACGCTCCTGCGTCGACGGGCGTCAGACGCCGTGCAAATGCGCGCACGCGCGCGATAGGTCTCGCGGACATGGCGTTCATTGTGACGCAGAGAGGCGCCCATACTCAACGGATAAGCGCCAGATTGGAAATTAGGGCTAATGGTGCGATCAGACTCGTGAGCGAGGCGAACGAATCCCGTAGGGCCCGCGCTTTACGCCGGGCCTCTTCAGGCAAGATTGCGCGATGAAAGCGCCGTGCGCCGGTAGTCGAATATTAACGATTCAAAGCCTTCTGCACCTTGCTGTGCTTCCGGCTATACGTGAAATAAATCACCATGCCGATTGCCAGCCAGATGATGAGCCGCGCCCAGTTGATCCAACCGAGCTTGTACATCATGTAGCCGTTGAAGAGCACGCCAAGGATCGGAATCGCCGGAACCCACGGCGTGCGGAACGGCCGCTCCTGTCCCGGATTCGTCTTGCGCAGCACCAGGATGGCTATGCAGACGATCACAAAGGCCAGTAGCGTGCCGATGTTCACCATTTTTCCGATGTCATCAATTGGGACGGTGCTTCCGACGACTGCCGCCAGCAAACCGACCAAAATCGTATTCTTGTACGGTGTGCGGAACTTCGGATGGATCGCGGCGAAGAATTTCCGTGGCAGCAGCCCATCGTTGGCCATGGAATAGAGAACGCGCGTCTGGCCCAGAAGCATGACCAGCATCACGCTCGTTAAGCCGGCCAGCGCTCCCGCGGTGATCAGGTACGAAGCTTTCGTGAGTCCGCGATCCATGAACGCAACGGCCAGCGGCGCTTCGATGTTGATCTCTTTCCAGGGCACCATGCCGGTGAGAACTGCGGCTACAAGAATGTAAAGAATGGTGCAGGCGACCAGCGACGCGATAATCCCAATCGGCAAATCGCGCTGCGGATTTTTCGCTTCCTGCGCGGTGGTGGAGACGGCGTCGAAGCCGATATAGGCGAAGAAAATGTAGGCCGCTCCAGCGCCGATGCCTCCGAATCCCATGGGCGCGAAGGTGGACCAATCGTGGCCCCAGTTCGAAGTATTCACGTAGTGCATGCCGAGCGCGATTACGAAAAGCACTACGGCGACTTTGATCATCACGATGGCGGAATTGAAGCGCGCCGATTCTTGAATTCCGATTACCAAAATCGCCGTGATTATTAGCGCGATGCAAAAAGCCGGGAGATTGAATCCGACCTCCACGCCGAATAAATGAGGCGCGCCAACTAGATCGTGTGCCCTCTGGATTAACTCCGGCGTTTGGGCGGAAATGATGTCGCCTACTCTGCTGAGAAAAGCCTGCGTTCCGTCCATCAGTGAGCCATCGGAAGCATGCGCCATTTGCCGCGCCACGATGTTTTCGGCCGTACGCAGCGCGGTCCAGTGATCGTATGCCAGCCAGAGAGGCATGCGGACGTGGAATATATTCAGGAACTCGATGAAGTGATTCGACCAGCCGGAGGAAACCGTGCTGGCGCCCATGGCGTATTCGAGCGTCAAGTCCCAACCGATAATCCACGCGAAAATTTCACCGAGCGCAGCGTACGCGTAGGTGTAAGCGCTGCCGGCGAGTGGAATCATGGCCGAAAATTCCGCGTAGCAAAGCCCCGCGAAAGCGCAGCCGAAACCGGAAATCACGAAGGAGAGCATCAACCCCGGTCCGGCATAATGCGCGCCCAAGCCGGAGAGCACGAAAATTCCCGCGCCGATGATCGCGCCGATTCCGAGCGCCGTGAGCGAAACGGGGCCGAGGGTGCGCTTCAGCGAATGTTCGCCGGTCTCGCGCGACTCCTCGATCATCAGTGACATCGGTTTCTTTGCTAGGACCGAGCCGCCCATTCGTCTCCTCCTCGGAGCGAAATCCGTTCCTTCGCTTCCCCGCCGCTACAAACTACGCTGCCGCAGATTCCGATTTCCGGATGCGATTCCACAAGAAATACACCGGCACGCCAAGGATCACAATGATGAGTCCCGGCCAGGTGTACTGCGGTTTGTATCTAAGAAGCTGAATTTCGATGAAGACGGCCATCACCAGATACAACGCCGGCAGCACCGGATAGCCAATGGCGCGATACGGGCGCTCCATATTCGGGCGCGTGCGGCGCAGAACGAAGAGTCCGCCGAGCGTGAGAATGTAGAAAATTAAGACGGCGAAAATCAGGAAGTCGAGCAACTGGCTGTACGTGCCCGAGAGACAAAGTATGCTCGCCCATATGCATTGAACTACCAGCGCGGCGGCTGGAGCATGGAAACGGTTTACTTTGCCGACGGATTTGAAAAACAGACCGTCTTTCGCCATGGCGTAATAAATCCGCGCGCCGGCAAGAATCAAACCGTTATTGCAGCCGAATCCGGAAATCAAAATGGCGATGGCCATCACGATTGCGCCCACAGGACCGAAAACCACTTCGAGCGCAGCGGTGCCCACGCGGCTTTCCGAGGCGTACTGAATTCCGCGCGCCAGCGCCGCGTGACCGTTGGGATCGCCGGAAATCGGAAGAATTCGCAGGTAGGCGAAGTTCGCGAGGATGTACAGCGTCATCACGATGATCGTGCCGAGCGCCAGCGAAAGCGGCAGGTTGCGGCTTGGGTTTTTCACTTCGGCCGCGGTAAAGGTGATGTTGTTCCAGGCGTCGGCAGCGAAGAGAGAACCAACCATGGCTACGGCCACCAGGGTGAGCGTGCCAACCATCCAGGTGGATTCGCCCGGTGGATACGGGTGCATCGTGGATAAGCCGGCATTGCGCCAAAAATGCGTGAAGTTCGCTTCGCGCGCTACTGCGGTGGAAAAAACGATCCCGATAACCGCGAGAGCCGCGAGAGAGCCGGTTTTCGTCACCGTGAAAATGTTCTGCACGATCGCGCCGATGCGCAGGCCGCGCGAATTGAGCCAGGTCAGAAAGACGATGGAAGCGATGGCCAGCAAATTTTGCGTGTTCAAGCCGACGTTGTAGGGCCCCAGCGTGCCGAACCAAAGATGCCACGGGCCCATGGTGCCCGCTTTCCAAATCCATCCGCTCGCCGAGAACCACGGCACCATCACGCCCGTGAATTTCGCAAACGAAATCGCCACCGCCGCAATCGTGGCCGTCTGAATCACCAGCAGCATGGTCCAGCCGTAGAGAAATCCCCACATCGGCCCAAGCGATTCGCGCAAATAAACGTACTGCCCGCCGGCTTGCGGCATCGCCGCGGCCAATTCGCCATAGCTGAGCGCACCGATCAACGTCATGATGCCGGAAACAATCCAGACCGTGAGCAAAAGCCCGGGGCTTTGCACTTGCCCAGCAATATCGGCGGAGACGATGAAGATACCCGATCCGATCATCGAGCCGCAGACAATCATGGTCGAATCGAAGAGGCCGAGCCCCTTCACCAGTTCGGTTTGGCCGCCGGCTACTCCGGCTCTCGGTACCGCCGCTTCAGCCATCGATGCCGCTCTCCGTAATCTGCGCGCGACAGCGCGCGCTTCGAACTTTCGCCGCGATGCGCAGGTACTCGGCGGCGCGTTCAGCGGGCTTGCCCGCAGCCATCAGATCGCTGATCACCGCGACCGAATCGGCGCCTGCACGATACACCGATTCCGCGTTTTCCGCTGTGATTCCGCCAATCGCCACGATCGGTTTTTCAGTCATGGCCCGCGTGCGCGCGACGAATTCCAGACCAACCACCGGGTCCGGATTTTTCTTGGTGCTCGTCGCAAACACGGGACCGACGGCAATGTAATCCGCCGATGTCTCCAGCGCCGCGCGAAACTGCTTTAAATTGTGCGTTGAAACTCCAACCCAGCGCCCGCTGCCACAGATCGCCCGCGCATCTTCCGCGCGCAAATCCTCTTGCCCGACGTGTACGCCGCCGGAATCGCACAGTGCCGCGATATCCGCGCGATCGTTCACGATAAATCGCGCCCGGCCCCGCAACCGCGCCGACAGCCTTCCGCAAATCTCAAAAAATCTCCGCGCGCTTGCCGTCTTATCGCGGTACTGCATCAGCTCGACGCCCACCCCAGCGAACTCATCGGCAACTTCCACAGCGCGTTCGCCCACCAGGTCTGCGTCCAAAATCGCGTAAAGACTGGGGAACACGGCCCCTCTCGGTCTTTGTGAGCCAGTGGGAGGACTCAAAAGACGTCCCCTCAGCGGCTGAAGCCCAACAAATTTGCGGCGCTTGCGACATGACTGAAGTCACGCCCTGACAAACCATCCTGCAAATCGCGTTAGGTCTATTTCGCCGCCAATGCGGCCGATCGGTCAAGGAAATGGGTGTCGAAGTTTCCCGCGAGGAACTCCTCATCGGTCAAAATCCGCCGGTGCAGCGGGATCGTGGTCTTGATGCCTTCTACGACAAATCCTTCGAGCGCGCCGCGCATGCGCATGACCGCTTCCGACCGGTCGCGCCCGTGCGTGATCAATTTCGCTACTAGAGAATCGTAGTAAGGAGGAATTACCGCATCGGAATAGGCGCCGGTATCGACGCGCACGCCGGGCCCGCCCGGCACGCGAAATGCCGTGATGCGGCCAGCCGAGGGCGCGAACGTTTCGGGATCTTCCGCGTTGATGCGGCACTCGATGGCATGTCCGCGGAATTCGAACGGCCCGACGACGTCTTTCAACTTTTCGCCCGCCGCCACGCGGATCTGCGATTTCACCAAGTCCACGCCGGTCACCATTTCCGTGACGGGATGCTCCACCTGAATGCGCGCGTTCATTTCAATAAAATAAAGTTTGCCGGTCGAATCGCGCAGGAATTCCACCGTACCCGCGCTCGAATATTTCAGCTTCTTCAGCGCGGCGACCACTCTATCGCCGACTTCTTTGCGCGTCTTCGCGTCAAGCGCCGGCGAGGGCGATTCTTCCAGCACTTTCTGGTGCCGCCGCTGAATCGAGCACTCGCGCTCGCCGAAATGAATCACATCGCCGAACAAATCTCCCATCACCTGATACTCAATGTGCCGCGGCCGCTCGATCAGCCGCTCAAAATAAACATCCGCGCATCCAAACGCCTGCTGCGCCTCATTGCGCGCCGTTTGAAACGCGGCGATCAGCTCGCCCGCGGAATTCACCACGCGCATGCCGCGTCCGCCGCCGCCCTCGGCCGCTTTGATCATCAAAGGAAAGCCAATTTCCTTGGCAGCCTTGCGCGCCGCGTCTTCGTCGGGAACCACGCCTTCGCTCCCGGGAATCACCGGCATGCCTGCATCGGCCATAGCCTGGCGCGCTTTATCTTTTTCGCCCATCAGCCGGATCATGTCCGGGCGCGGGCCGATAAAAGTAATCTGCGAGGCCTCGCACACTTCCGCGAAGTTGGCATTTTCGGAAAGAAAGCCGTAGCCCGGATGAATAGCGTCCACGTTGGTAATTTCCGCGGCGCTGATGACCTGAGGAATATTCAAATAGCTTTCCGAGGAGCGCGGCGGCCCAATACACACCGCTTCATCGGCAAAACGCACATGCAGGGAATTTCTATCGGCTTCGGAGTAAACTGCAACAGTGCGGACGCCCAGCTCTTTGCAGGCCGAGAGGACGCGAAGGGCGATTTCGCCCCGGTTGGCGATCAGAATTTTTCCGAACATCTCGCTGGGTGCGCAGCCATCCCGCTCGCCTACTTCTTCCGGTGCGGATGGATGCCGAAGAGCGGCTCGCCATATTCCACGGGCTGGCCGTTCTCCACAAAAATCCGCATGACTTCCCCATCCACATCCGACTCGATTTCGTTCATCAGCTTCATCGCTTCGATGATGCAGAGAACCTGGCCGGACTTGACGCGATCGCCGGGCCGCACAAAAGGATCGGCTTCGGGGCCCGGGGAAGCATAAAAGGTGCCCACGATGGGCGATTTGATCATGTGCAGGTCTTCAGCGCGTCCCGCTTCGGCCGGCGCCGCATCGCGCGCCGCTCCGCCGCTACCCGCGGCCGCCGCGCTGGAAGCTGCCGCCGGCGCCGCCAGGCCCGAGGACGAGGCAATCACAATCTCCGGCACGATGGCCGAGCGCAGCACCGGCACGGAATTGTGCGACGCTTTTTTCAGCCGGAGTCGGAAACTATCGCGCTCGTACTCGAATTCCTCGAGCCCGTGCTTGCCCATAAATTCGAGCACGTGCTCCAGTTCCCGTAAATCCACTCCGGAACCGCCCCCGCTTTGTTTGGGTTTCTTCGATCCCGCCATTTATAGCTCTAGAAATTCCTTGGTCGCGCGGGTCAAAATCTCAACCCCACGCTCGCCGATTGCCACGTCGTCTTCGATTCGGATTCCCCCACTGCCTTCGATGTAGACGCCCGGCTCGATGGTCACCACGTTGCCGGCCGCAAGCTTGGCCGTATCGCCCCGCGCCAGCCGTGGGATTTCGTGCACCTCAAGCCCCAAGCCGTGTCCGGTGCTGTGTGTGAAGGCCTTCGCCAGGCCATGACGGCGCAAGGTGCGCCGGGCCGCGGCATCCACGTCCCCCGCCGCAACACCGGCCCCGAGAGCTGCAATGGCCGCTAGCTGCGCATCGAGCACTGCGTGGTACCAGCCGCGGACTTTTCGCGGCGCCTTGCCCACGAAAACCGTCCGCGTCATGTCACTGCAATATCCGCGGAGTATAGCACCGAGGTCTAGGACGACCAACTCGTTTTTCCCAATCTGGCGCTGCGTGGGACGCGCATGAGGCAACGCCGAACGTGGCCCCGCAGCCACAATCGACTCGAACGAAGGCCCCGAGGCGCCCTTGCGCCGCATGCGGTATTCGGCCTCGGCGGCGATCTCATTCTCGGTGATTCCCGGCTGGATCAGCCCGGTCAGCTCGTCAAATACCTCGCTGATGAGCCGGGCGGCCTCCCGCATGGTATCGAGCTCACCGGCGTCCTTCACCGCGCGCAGCTCTTCCACAGTGTTCTTATCGCTGCTCCAGAGCACCCGCGGACCGGAGGCGGCACGCAGTTGCTGGGCCTGACCGACCGATACTTTCGATGGTGGGAAAAGCACTCGCCGCTTGCCGCGGTCGCCGCCCCGCAGCGCCGTGCCGACTTCGCCTAATAGCCCTTTCTTCGCGATGCGCACGCGTACGCCGGTCCCGGCAGCTTCCTCAGGCGCCTGAATCGTGTAGCGGCCATCCGTAAAGAGGGTGGCCCGATGCGGCTCGACCAGCAACATTCCGTTGCTGCCCGTGAATCCGCAGAGATAAGCGATGTTCGGGAGATGCGTGACCAGAATGGCGTCGCCGCGCAGGCCTAAAATGCGAATCCGGAGCCGCTCGATGCGGCCCCGGATTCGGTTTCCTTCAAGATTGCGTTCTGTCAACTTGCCCGACCCGATTCTCCCGCTTAGTTCGGGATGATTCGCGGAGTCAGGAAGAACAGCAACTCCGAAGAGGTCGAGCTGATGGTGGTGTGCTTGAACAGGTTGCCGATCACCGGCACGCTGCCGAGCAAAGGCACCTGGTCAACCGAAGTGCGCTGCTGCGAGACGATGATGCCGCCAATCACGACGGTGGCGCCATCGGAAATCAGCACGCGCGTGTCCGCTTCCTGCGTGTCGATGGCGGGAATGCCTTCGACGCGCGGAATCGATTGATCGATCTGGTCGTTGGTCACCTTCACGTCCATGAAGATGGTGCCTTCGGCGGTAATCTGCGGCGTGACTTCGAGTTGCAGCACCGCGTCCACGAACTGCACAGAAATAGTGTTGTTCACGATCGTTTGCACGGGAATCTTGGTTCCCTGCTTCACGGTCGCCTTTTCATTGTTCTGGGTGATCAAACGCGGCTTCGAGAGCAGCTTGCCGACGCCCTTGTTCTCCGCCGCAGTGATGATGTAATCGAGGGCGAAGTTCCGCGACGTGAACAGATAGCTGAAGCCGCTGGTGGGCGAACCGACGCCCAGGTTGGTTTCAAGCGGCATGGTCGACCCCGTGCTCGATCCACCGGAGGTGACTACGAGCGGAGGAGTGGGCAGGCCAGGGCCGCGCGTCAAGCTGCTGGTACCGACCTGCGAGTTGCCGCCGACGATATTGTTGCCGCTCGAGGTGCCCGCGGAAAAGGCCAACTGTGTTCCCAGTTCACGCGTGAAACTGCGGTTGGCAGCCACCACGCGCGCTTCGATTTCCACTTGCTGCGATTTGCGATCGAGCTGGCGGATCAGGTTATCGACCACCGGCATCACGGCGGGAATATCGCGGATGATCAAGGTGTTCGAGCGCGCGTCGGAAATCACGTCGCCGCGAGAGGACAGGAATTTTTTCAGCGTGTTGGCCATGTCGTCGGCCTTGGCATAGCTCAGCACGCGAGTGGTGGTCACCACATCGGCGGCTTCGGCTTGGGCCTTGGCCAGATCGCGCGTCTCTTCGGCTTCTTTGCGGACCGTGTCGCGCGTGGCGATGCGGAGCACGTTGCCTTCGAGCTGCTTTTCAAGATCGTTGTTCTTCAGCACGATCTCGAGCGCCTGATCCCACGGTACGTCGTCGAGAACGATGGTCAGGCTGCCCTTCACATTCGGATCCACCACGATATTCAAGCCGCTGATTTCGTGAATCAGGCGGAAGAAATCGCGCAGGTCGACATCCTTCAAATTCACCGAGATCGGCTCACCGGAATACTTGCCGGAAGCGGGACCCGCGGCTGCTTGCCCATTGACGAGCGGCTGGTGCGAGGTTCCGGCGGGTTTCGTATCGTCCGCAGAATGTGTTTTGTTGCCCGCCGACAAGGTCATCTTTGCCGGATCGGGGGAAGCCAGCGCAGCGCCGGGCTGAGTCAAGGTTGCCGGCAAGACCACTGCAGGCGCCGCTACGCCAGTGCTGTCCTTCTTCGGGCTCTTCGAGCGATGCACGTTGACGGTTGTGTTGACCGGCTCGGTCGCGTCGTTATCCTGCGACTTGCCTTTGCCAGGCGCGAAATCCACAGTCACCGTGTTGCCCTTGGCAGTAATCGTATAAGGCGACGGCGAGCGCAGCTCGATCACCACGCGCGCCACGTCCGGCGAAAACTGCGCCAGACGCACTTGCCGCACCGGATCGAGATTGCTGGCAATATTGTGTTCGGAAGTCTTTACGTGCGTGGCCGAAAAATCCAGCACAATGCGGTCGGGATTGCTGAGCCGCAGCACGTGATAGGTCAACGGTCCGTCTCCGGTAACGTTCACCTCGGTATCTTTTCCAGCCTGCTCGAGGCGCACATGTTCGATCGCCGCGGCGCTCGTGCCGGTATTCGCATTTCCTGCGAGAGGAGTCGCCGCCGGCGCTCCGGAATCCGCGGAAGGCTTCGGGGCTGCATCTTTCGCTGCGCCGTGGCCATTCGCCACCACCACGGTCAAATCCGTCGAAGCGTTGCGCTCGACAACCGGCTCGGCCATGGCGCTCATGCGCAATTCGATGCGTACCACCGACTTGTCGCCGCTGCCGTAAGACAGCACGCGATAGCCGCTCACCAAATCCGAGTCGAGGACCTTGGCGCTCGCTTGCGGCGCGCTCACCCCGGTCAGATCCAGCACGAAGAGCGACCGGTTCGGCCGGCTCGTGGTGTATTGGAAAGGCGCCGTGGATTGCGCCGAGAGCCGCACCACGCCGTCCTTTACCTGGCTATCGAGCCGCACCACCGGCCGGGATTCCGCCCGCGCCACGCCGCTCGACCCTATCAGGCTCGCCGCCAACACCAGGGCGAGTCCCCACGGTTGCCTTATGATCCTCATTGCTGCTCTCCTGCGCTCGAATAGAGTCGCTTGCTTACTTCGCGCTCGACCGGTTTCCCGAATGCATCCTTCGACGATTCCCGGAAGATGACGCCTTCCAAACTGATCTTTTCCACTTCACCGTCGTACAGACGGTCGCCTTCGCGTACGAAATAAACTCGCTGCTGCGGATTCGAAACTACCGCGATCATTCCCGTCTGCGACTTCACGATTCCATCCACGCGGATCTGCGCGATCACCAATCCAGCCTTTCCCGGAGGCAATGGCGGGCCAGACTTGCGCATGGCCAGCAATGAAAGGAACGGGTCGCGGTGTGCTCCACCCGGTGCCGCTGTCGGTTCCGTACCCGCTGCGCCTTCTTTGCCCTGCGCGGCTCCAGCAGCCGGCTTCTTCGCCGACGGCTTTTGCGCGGCTACTTGCGGATTGGCGGAATTCGCGCCGGCGGCCTTGTGCGCTTTCTTCTTGGCCGGCGGTTTCGCGGCAGGCGTTGCCGCAGGCTGCTGCGGCGCGCTACCCTGCGCGAACATGGCGGGGGCGAGCCACACAACCAGTGCGGCGGCGGCGATTGTCTTCGTAATCGAGTATGCGAGTCTCATGTCTCTCGTCCCTATCGCTTCACAGGCGCCGCGGTCTTTTTCGTATCGGGCGGCGGCTGCTCGTCGGCGGGCTTGCTGAAATAGGTGGTTACGGTCATCGTGCCTGTCACCGTGGTTCCCGGCGTTGTCTGGAATTGCGGCGCGGCCGTGGTCCCGCCGATGCCGTTCAATTTCAGATCTCCCACGTTGATAATTCGCGAGAGCCGGCTCAGTTTGCCGAAGAAATCCAGCACCGAGAAATACGGCCCGTCGACTTCCAGATCAAACGGCATCTCGTCGTGGTAATCCTTCGGAACGATCGGCTTGGTGGCAATCCGGCGAATCGAAACGCCGGAAGTGCTCGCCGCCGTTTGCAGCATGATGATGAACTGATCGACCTGCTTATCTTCCGGCACGATCGTCTGCAAGGTGGCCAGTTGCTTTTGCAACGCTTCCATCTCGCTCTGCAATTCCACGCGGCGCTGCTGGTAAACCCGCAAATTCTGCACCTCGGTTTCCAGCGGTTTCAATTGCGCCTTAGCGGCTTCGAGGTCTGTGCGAACCTTGGCGACCGGTGAAAAGGGAACCCAGAAACCGAGCAACACGATCAGGAATGCGACGCCCAGATAAATCAGCGCTTGAATCGGCCAGGGCCAATCTCGGAATGGTGTTGCCATCGGTTAGCTCCTGCCCTTCGCTGCCGGTGCCGCGGCTGGCGGCGTGGCGGCCGCTGGCGGCGCCTGCACGGCGATTTCTGCATTCATGGTGAAAGCGAAGGTCTGCACGGCCTTCTCCAGGTCGTTTTCCTTCGCTTCCTTGATTTCAATCTTGTCGAAGTAGCCGGAGCGCTTCATTTGCGTAATGAAATTCGCCACTGCATTCACGGAACTCGCTTCGCCGTCGAGCGTCAGCGTGTTCCCTGTTTTCGAAAGCGACGTCAGCCACACCCCGTCGGTACGCGACACGGTGTTCGCCACCGCCGTCAGCAATTCCTGGCCGCCGGTGCGTCCCTTTTGCAGCTCTTCAATCACGTTGATGCGCTGCTGCAGTACCGCTTTCTCGCTCTCGAACTGCGTCACCTGCGCCTTCACTTGCTGCAACCGCGCTTTTTCCGCTTGCACGTCGGAGATGTGTTGTTTCGTGGCGGTCAGCTCTTTGTTCTGCCCCACGTAAACGACGAACAGCACGATGAACGCCGCCGCCAGCGCGCCAATCAACATCAACACGCGTACGGTTGCTTCGACGGGCACCGCTTGTTTGGCGGCTTTCGGGCGCGCCTGGCCGAGTAAGTTGATCCGAATCATGGCTAGTCGAAACTCCTCAAAGCCAGGCCCACGGCGATCGCCAGTCGCGGCGCCATATCCCGGAGCTGGTTTTCGTCGAATTGACCCGGAGTTACACCGATCTTACGGAAGGGATAAAGTTCTTCGACCGGCATGGCAAACTCTTCGCGCAGCAAATCGAGCAAGCCGGGGACGCGCGCCGTTCCGCCGGCCACCAGAATGCGCCGGATGTTTTCGCCGCTGGCCGTGGCGCGGAAGAAGTCGAAGGTCTTCTGAATTTCAAGAATCAAAATGTCCGACACCGATCGCAGAATTCCCGAGCGCTGATCATCGGAAACGCCGGCATGCGTTCCGCCCATTTTCAATTTCTCGGCGTCCTCGAAGCTCAGGTCTAGTTCCTTCTGCAGCGCGTCGGTGTACTGATTTCCGCCCACTGAAACGTCGCGAGTGAACAGCGGCGTCGATCCGCGCACGATGTTGATATTCATCACGCTCGCGCCGATATTCAGCAGCGCCACCACTTGGCCCGGATCAGGGTCGTAGTTCACTTCGAAGCAGTTCTGCAGCGCAAACGCGTCGATATCGACGACCACTGGAGTCTTACCTGCCTGCGCCAACACGTTCGTGTGATTCAGAATCTTGTCTTTCTTCACGGCCACGAGCAGCACGTCCATCGTGTTGTCGGTAGCCTCGAGCAATTGATAGCTGAGGTTTACGTCCGCAATGTCGAAGGGAATATGCTGGCTGGCTTCCATCTGCACGCGGTCGAAAAGCTCTTCCTCGCTCATCAACGGCATGGGCACGCGCTTCACGATCACCGAATGGCCCGATACGGCGGTAGCCACATCTTTCGATTTCGTTTTCTGAGAGTCAAAAATCGAGCTGATTTTTTCGGCGACGGAGGGCGCGTCCATAATGGCGCCGTCCACTACGGTGTCCTGCGCCAAAGTATCGAGCCCGAAGCTCACGAGTTCATAGCCGGTTTTCGATTTCTTCAGCTCGACTGCCTTCACCGAACTCGAGCCAATATCGAGCCCGACTAGCGACCTGGTCTTTCCTAGATTGAACATCGCGCGGCCCCTCGCTCCCTGCTCCGCAGTCTTTGCGGCCTTTGTTTCATTTGCACATCGGGAGAATCCGAACGTTTCGGATGTCTTCTAGAACGATTCCCCGGGTCCCACTGCCGACTGCAAATCCAGTCAGCTCTCGCGTGCAAAGCATATGAGTACTATGCCTGCCGGTACGAAGTGCTTTTTGTGTTTATTACATCCCCAGCGTGGAGTGTCAAGCGAGGTGTTTCTGCGGTGCGCTGTTGGTTAAGAGCAAACTGGACGCACGCGCGGCAAATACATCGGAAGTACAGGCCCAAAACGACGACCCGGCGAGCGCAAAAAGCGCAGAAAATGGCCGCCAGCGGGCAAAAATTGTCTTACTTCCCTTTTAAATCACCCAACCCGAGCTGTTTCCAGATTTCGTTCACTCGAGATTTTGTGCTGCCATCCATTTTGATCTCATCGGGCCAGCGTCCGGCATATCCTTCGCTGGCCCACTTTTTTGTGGCATCCACTCCCATTTTTGACCCGTAATCTTGCATCCGCGCGGCGTGATCCAGCGTGTCGACTGGCCCCATGACGAACTGCACGTCCCGCTCCGGGTCAATCGCGCAGAGCGCCTTCCAAACCAGCTCGCTGGAATTGTGGATGTCCACGTCGTGATCGACCACTACCACCACTTTCGTGAACATCGCCTGGCCCAGCGACCAAATCGCGCTCATGATTTTGCGCGCGTGCCCCGGATAGGATTTCTTGATCGCCACGATCATCAAATTTTGAAAAATTCCCTCCGCCGGCATGGCCACGTCCACGATTTCCGGATATTGCATCTTCATCACCGGAAAGAAAACGCGCTCGATCGCATGCCCCATCCAGAAATCTTCCTGCGGCGGCGGCCCGACGATGGTCGTCAGGTAGATCGGATCCTTCCGATGCGTGATGCAGGTAATGTGAAAAACAGGATACTCGCCTTCGAGCGAATAAAATCCGGTGTGATCGCCGAACGGCCCCTCAGTCCGCGTCTCCGATAAATCTACATATCCTTCCAGCACGATCTCCGCGTTCGCCGGAACCTCCAGCTCGACAGTTTCGCAAGCCACCATCTCGACCGATTCCCGCCGCAAAAATCCCGAGAACATAAATTCGTCCATGTCCGGCGGCACCGGCAGAATTCCCGCGAGTGCCGTAGCGGGATCGGCTCCTATCGCTACCGCTACGTCCAGCTTCCCTTTTCCATGCTTCGATTTGGCGCTGCGGTAATGCTCCGCCCCATGCTTCTGCGTCTGCCAATGCATCCCGGTAGTGCACGCATCGAAAACTTGCATCCGGTAGCAGCCAACATTCCGCTTACCGGTCTCCGGATTTTTCGTAATCACCATCGGCCAGGTAATGTAACGCCCGCCATCCTGCGGCCAGCATTTCAAAATCGGAAAATAGTCGAGCGAAAAATCATCCTTCCGAATCACTTCCTTGCACGGCCCCGACTTCACCGTCTTCGGAAAAAATGAGCCAAGTTCGGCAAGCTTCGGCAGCATTTTCAATTTGTCGAAAAACCCCTGCGGCGATTGCAAATTCAAATAACCGCGAATCCTCTCCGCAATTTCATCCAAGTCGTCGACCTCGAGCGCCAAATTCATCCGCCGCGCGCTACCCACGGAATTAATCAGCAAAGGAACTCGCGACCCCTTAGGCTTCTCGAAAAGCAGCGCCGGCCCGCCAACTTTCGAAACTCGATCGGTAATCTCAGTAATCTCTAAAATCGGATCGACTTCAGCCGAGATCCGTCGCAGTTCCCCAGCCTTTTCCAAACGCGCAATAAATTCCCGCAAATCCCGATAAGCCACGAGCCCTCCGGAAGCGATGTCACTCAAACAAACTGCAAACCGCACACTCTAACATGCCAAGCCATCGGAGTTCGCCTCTCTCCGACGCCCTTTCATTGACTCGCACATGTCACCTCCGTAAGATATTGCCGCTCATCGCCTAAGCATCCGTCAATGCTCGGCCAAACTATCTCGCACTACCGCATCGTCGAAAAACTCGGCGGCGGAGGCATGGGCGTCGTCTACAAAGCCGAGGACATAAAACTCGGCCGCTTCGTAGCTCTAAAATTCCTCCCCGACGATGTCTCCAAAGATCCGCAATCCCTCGCCCGCTTCGAGCGCGAAGCCAAAGCCGCCTCCGCCCTGAACCATCCCAACATCTGCACCATCTACGAAATCGATGATCAGCACAGCCAAGCCTTCATCGCCATGGAATTTCTCGATGGCCAAACGGTGAAGCATCGTATTGCCGAGCGCTCGCTTGATCTCGACACCATTCTCGCTCTCTCCATCGAAATCGCCGACGCCCTCGACGCCGCGCACGAAGCCGGCATCGTTCACCGCGACATCAAGCCAGCCAATCTGTTCATCACCAAGCGGGGCCACGCCAAAATTCTAGACTTCGGTCTGGCCAAACTAGCCCAGCGCAACTCACGCGTCGCAGACGGCGCGACCGCCACGCTGCAGGATAAACTGCTCAGCGACGAACATCTCACCAGCCCCGGCGCCACTCTCGGCACCATCGCCTACATGTCCCCCGAGCAAGTCCGCGGGCGCGAGCTCGACGCACGCTCCGATCTTTTCTCCTTCGGCGCCGTTCTCTATGAAATGGTCACCAGCTCGGTTCCGTTCCGCGGCGAAAGCTCCGGCGACATTTTCGACGCCATACTCCACAGCACACCCGCAGCTCCGGTGCGCCTGAATCCGCAAATTTCCGCCGAATTCGAACGCATCATCCACAAAGCCCTGGAGAAGGATCGCGACCTTCGTTATCAGCACGCGTCCGAACTCCGCGCCGACCTGAAGCGCCTCAAGCGCGAATCCGAATCCGGTCGCGCAGTTCCCTCGTCCGGAACATCCCCTTCACATCAGTCAGGAACTTCGCCGTCCTCAGCAAAGGAGGCGGGTCTGCCATCGTCAGCGACGGCATCCTCCAGTTCCGTCCTGCTCGCCGAAGCCCGCCGCCACAAGCCAGCGCTGGTTCTGGTCACCGCGGCGGTTCTCGTGCTAGTCGCGGCCGCCGCATTCGGCGTTTACAAACTCCTGGGCCGAAGCGGTCCCTCGATTGATACTCGAAACATAAACGTCCGCCCGCTCACCGAGCACGGACAAGCCGTCGGGTTCGCCGCCATTTCTCCCGATGGAAAGTTGGTGGCTTACGGCCGCCGCGAAGGCGACCGCAGTCTCCGCGTCAAACAAGTCAGCTCGGGCAGCGAAGTCACCGTGGTTCCAGCGCAGCCCGGCTTCTTCGGCGAGGGCGCCACTTTCACGCCGGACGGAAACGATCTCTACTACTTCCACGACGATCCCGCGAATCCGAACGTCAAAAATCTCTATTCCGTTCCAGCCTTGGGCGGAAATTCGCGGCAACTCGTCGCCGACGTCGCCAGCGCGGTTGCGTTTTCTCCCGACGCGAAACACATGGTGTATCGCCGCGTGCTTGCGGACAAAGGGGAAGATCAGCTCCTAATCGCGAACGCAGACGGCAGCGGCGAGCAAGTCATGTATCGGAATCAATCCGGGTTCAGCTTGCTCGGTGACCCCTCGTGGTCGGCGTCGCGCGACCTCATTGCCATCGGTGCCGTAAAGCTGGAAAAGAATTCCCTCACATCAATCTTGGTGCTAACTCCGCAAGGGAAGATGATAAAGACTTTTCCGCTTCCAATGATTGTTTTGGCCGTTGCATGGCTGCCTGATTCGTCCGGCATTTTCTTCCTCGGCGGCGAAAAATCGAATGGGTTGCGCGCGCAAATCTGGTTTCAGCCGTATCCGGCAGGTCAGCCTTTTAAGATTAGCAACGACTTGGATGTATACGAGTCTCTCAGCCTCACCGCGGACGGAAAGTCCCTCGTCACCACCCAGGAACGCCAGGCCGCGACCATTTTCGCCGGTGACTCTCCAACCGCACTGAATGGCAAGATCACCTGGAAGCTCGCACCCATTTCCTCCGAGCAAGCAACCGGATACTCTCTTTTTTGGACGGCCGCCGGGAAACTCGTGCAGCTTGATTCTTCGAACCACGCATTTGTCACCGCCGCCGATGGCGGCGGCCGCCTTCGTTTGCTGGAAAATGACGATGCCGTGAACTTCCCGACTCCGTGTGGTCCGGCGGATCTGATCGTCCTGAACCGGTTTTCGGAAGATAATTCGGTCAATCTCTGGCGGCTCAATAGTTCGACCGGCGAATTAAAGCAGATGACCGTCGGACGAGCAGATACGCAGCCGTCCTGCACGCCCGACGGCAAATGGCTCTTCTACATCAACTTCGAGCAGGTCAATCGTATTCTCAAAATTCCAATCGACGGCGGGACGCCGGTGGAGATTGCTCGCGGGAACGTAGTTTTCCCCGCGGTTTCTCCGGATGGAACGTTGTTGGCGTACGGCAGAACTGACGGTCAGGGAGCCAGCCAAAAATCAAAATTCGTCGTGCAAAGGGTAGAAGGCGGCGCGACTGTAAACGAGTTCGAAGCTCCAGCGTTCATCTCTGGGCTGAACTGGACTGCGGACGGGCGCGCACTCACCTACGTTCGCAATACCACGGGCAACACACAAAACGTCTACATGCAGCCGTTGTCCGGCGGCGCCCCGATCCAATTAACTCACTTCGACTCCGAACCCGCGCTCATACCCGCCTACGCCTGGTCGCGCGACGGCAAAAAATTCGCGGTCACCCGCGCCCGCTACAACGACGCCGACGTAGTAATTTTCACCGGCTTCAAATAATCCAACCGCCGCAACGCCGTTACGTACCGCCGGCGTCCCTGCCGGCTCTTTTACGCGGCAAAAACGTGATCGCCCGCGCCCACGCTTGCACGCAGTTTCTCCCGAATGTTATTCTTCGTTCGGTGAACGGAGCGGGAGTGGTTCAGTGGCAGAACGCGAGCTTCCCAAGCTTGAGATGAGGGTTCGATTCCCTTCTCCCGCTCCAACAATTCGACGCTTCACTTAGCGCAGAATCACATCTGCGGCGCTGTCACACGGGCAGTGCTTCCTTCACCCAAAAGTCCGGACTGCTTTAATGCACTGCAGGCGCGCTCACGTTCGAATATTCGTAGCGGATGGACATATGCGATTTTTCTGCAGCGCCGCCTAAGTCGGTATCCTGTTCCTGTTTTAACGGCAAGCCGGTGGACTTAGAAATCCACAGGGTTGCATCGGACTTGGCGTCTTCAGTTTCAAAGTGCGCCTGGAATACGCGCGCCGCGGCGCCGTCCACGGTCTCATCTCTCAGAAATTTGCATGAGATGTTTCGAGCGTTCTTGCGGTTCTCGATGGCCTGCTGGCGCATTTCGTCGATCGTGAGAGAGCTCTTGCGCCATTCGCCGCGGGCTAGGACGTAAAAGGCTCCGTTCGCAAAAATTGATTCGCTCACGTCGACTTTCGCTTTCGTGGAGTCAGCCGTCCGTTTGTTGAAACCGTGATGCGGAGTAATAAGCAATTTGTCTTCGGCGTCGTATAAGATTTTGCAGTCAGGCGGCACCGTTTGTGCCCAGATGCCAGCCGCGAGTGCGAGCGGGAGCGCGAGCAGAACCCCAGTCCGAGCGATTAGCTTCATTCACGACCCCTGAATTTGACTAACACTTATGGAGAGCGAACCGCGCGATTAGTCTACCCAACTGAAGACTTCCAGGATATAACCCTCAGGATCCTTGAACGACAATCCATACATCCGCCGCCCATTCTTCGGCTCTTCCCACTTAGGCTGAGTTCGAATCTCCGCGCCCAGCGCCTTGAGCCGCGCATACCATTCATCCACCAGCTTCGGATTCTGCACGATAAAGCTAAGCATCACCGGTTTCGACGGAGAAGGCCGCAGCGATCCATGCTCCTTGTCCACCAACCCCACAGAAAAAGTATCGGTGACCGGATAAATCTTCACCCAGTCCATATCCAAACTCGGTTTTTTCCCAAGCAGCTTGCTATAGAATTCGCTGCCTTTTGCGAGGTCGTTGCAGTAGAGGAATGTGACCTGGCCGGAAATCGGTGAAGCGGAAGGAAGGTTCGTCACGTCGGAATTGGCCACTTGCTGCACCCTGGGATGCGCTGGATTTCCTAAACTAAGAACAACCACCGTTCCCAAGACAGCCGCGCCCGCGAAAGCGAATACTCTCATTGTAATCCCTTCTCAAATTTCAGGTCGTATCCGCTTTCGCTCTGTTACTAAGGCGCGTCGATTCCCTTCCTCCGCTACATTAGAGTCGGTCGAGCCACCGAGCCTTGTGCTTGGCAATCAAAATTGCAGCGAAGGTCCGGCAAGCGAGTATCGCGACGACGCAAACGTCCCCGTCCCCAACTGCGTATCCATATCAGGAAACGCGGACGTATTCGGCGAGCCGTTGTAATTATTGTCGTCGCTATTGCCCCAGCTTCCATAAGCCGGAGGTGGCGTCGAATAGTTGGAATCATTGTTGATGATCACTGGCGGATAAGAAGGCCAGCCCCACCACGGATTGTAATAAGCGGCCGGGCCCCAATAACCGCCCCAGCCCCACCAGGGATTCACGAACCACGGATTCCAACCCCAACCGAATCCCCATCCGAGTCCCCAGCCAAAACCGAAGCCCCAGCCAAAGCCGCAACCCCAGCAACCGCCTCCGCGCCAGCCGAACCCGCGATTGAATCCACCAAAGCCGCGGCCAAATCCGGATCCATTTCGCTCGAAGCTGTTGAGCAATGAGCCCGAGTTGCCGCGGTTACCCATCAGCGAAACATTACCGAATCGCGAGCCACTCAAGCCGCGCGATCCAAGCGAGCTGGTGCCGCCGAGGCGCGAACCGCCCGAAGTGGAATTGCCAAACGAGCGCCCGCCGAACATAGTGCCGCTATGACCGGCATTAATATTCGAAAGCGCCCGCGAAGAGGAAATCGCCGACGAACGCGATCCCACCGATCGCGACGAAAAGCTGCCGCGCCCGAGCGAGCTCCCGCTCGCACCGGCCGATCGCCCGAAACTGGAACTCAAATTGGACGAGTGAAATCCGCTCGAATTTGCGGAGGAGCCAGCACCGCGACTCCCGCCGCCGAACGAATGCCACGCTCCATCAGCAGCTCCATAGCTCGCATTGCGCGTAGCCCCAGAGTTGCCTCCCCTGCTGCCGCCGACGCCGCTCGGGCGCCCGCCGCCCATCGCCGTAGAATTGCCGGGACGCGCGCCGAACGCACCGGGACGACTCGTCGATGGCCCGCGCGATTGTCCACCGCGTTGCGCTCCGCCGAACGACCCACCGCGTTGCGCTCCACCGAACGATCCGCCACGGACGCTCGGTCCTGCGGAACGCCCCCCGCCAAAACTGCCGCCGCGAGGAGCGCTTCCTCCCCGCGAAAATCCTCCGCTACCGTGTGAGCTGCCGCCTCCATGGAAGCCACCTCCGCCTCCATGAGACCCGCCGCCCCCTCCGCCGTGAGAACCGCCACCTCCACCATGTCCGCCGCCATGCTGCGCAAACACGGGAGAAGGTCCGAAAGCAAAAATCAAAGCCGCTGCAATAAGAATAAAAATATTCCGAAAAGTATGATTGCTCATCCCCGCCTCCTTCTAGCTCGGTGGCACGAGAAGCCAAGCCGGCCCAAACAGGCATCCTTATATAGGATAGATGCCCTAAACTGGGGCAGCCAACTCGCAAGCCCACTCTAAGGGCATTCTAGACTTTTAGATGCGATGCGCAAGTCCTAAGGTTGCGGAAAGTAGCGCGGGCGTCCCCGCCGGCATCCGACGAAGATCAAAGCAGGCAAAAGCAGAAATCGTGGACTGCGCGCAGAAAAAAAATCAGTGCTGTGTTTTGATAGAGTGGTCCGTCGGAGAGATCAGCCAGTGGCGAAATCCAGTTCGTAAGATGACGGCAGAGACGCCGGCCCTACTTAGGCAAGCGCCTTAGGCACAGCCTCTCCCCAACGCCCCTGCGCCCGCAAAATCAATTCCACCACTTCGCGCGCCGCCCCGTGCCCCCCGCCAGCCCGCGTGACAAAATGCGCCGCTTTCTTCACCTCCAGCACCGCATTCGAAGTAGCGATGGCCAAACCAGCCCGCTGCAATAAAGGAATGTCGGGCAAATCGTCGCCAAGATAAGCAGTCTCAGCATCGCTAGCATCGCTCAGCCGCTGACATTCCTCATAAGCCTCAAGTTTCTTCGCCCGTCCCTGAGACACAAAATCCATCTTCATCTCTTTCGCCCGCTGCGCGGTAGCCGCCGAATTTCGTCCCGTAATCAAGCCAGTCTTCATTCCCATAATGTGGGCGAGCGTAAGCCCAGCCCCATCATGGGCATCGAAAGTTTTCATCTCGCTCAATTCCCCGCTAACCATATTCGAAATTAAACAAACGCTCCCGTCCGTCAAAGTCCCGTCCACATCCATCAAAAAGAGCTTTATGTGTTTCGCTCGCTTCAAAATCTTCGTTGGCACCCGCCCAGAATTTTTCGCCAATTCAATTCCCCTAACGCTTTTGTTTTTGTAGGGGAGGGTGCTTTAGCCCTCCCGCATTTCGGCCCGTAGTTATTCGGCAGGGTCCTAAATGTCGAACCTCACCGAGCCGCAAAAAACTGAAAACTGCCCGCCGACAAATTCAAAAAAGCTGCAAAGTCCAAAGATCGTGAATATGCACGACGCCCTCAACGCGCCGCTCGGCATCAACCACAAGCACCGAGGTGATGCGCTTCTCTTCCATCACGCGCAGCGCACTGGCAGCGAGTTCGGTACGGCTCAGCGTCACCGGATTCTTGCTCATACATTCCGCCGCGGACAGTCCAAGCGCGTCTTGCGGCCGCTGCTGCATCATGCGCCGCAAATCGCCATCGGTGATGATACCTAATAGTTTTCGATCGCTGTCCACAACCGCGGCGAGACCCAGCCCCTTGCGGCTCATTTCATAAATCACGTCGGGCATCTTCGCCCCAGCCGCAACGCAAGGCAGACTGTCGCCCGCGTGCATCAAGTTTTCAAGCCGCCGCAACCGCTTGCCAAGTTTCCCACCAGGATGCAAAGCCGCGAAATCTTCCTCCTTGAATCCGCGCTGCTCCAAAAGCGAAATCGCCAAGGCGTCGCCCATCGCCAACGCCGCCGCAGTCGAAGCAGTCGGCGCCAAATTCAAAGAGCAAGCCTCTTCCTTCACCATGATATCCAGCACGATGTCGCTCGCCTGCGCCAAAGTCGACTGCGGCTTGGCCGTCAGCGTCACCAATCGAATTCCCAAGCGCTTCAGCGGCTCGAGCAAATCCAGCAGCTCTTCCGTTTCGCCACTGGCCGAAATCGCCACCACCAAGTCTTCCGCCACCAACATCCCCAAATCCCCGTGCGCCGCTTCCGCAGCGTGCAAAAATAGCGACGGCGTTCCGGTGCTCGCAAATGTTGCCGCGATTTTCCGTCCGATCAATCCCGACTTGCCCATCCCCGTCACTACCACGCGCCCTTTGCAGCCGTACAGAAGCTCGACCGCCCGCTCGAAGCGCGCGTCCAGCCGCTCGATCAACCCGGCAATCGCCTCGGCCTCAATCCGCAGCACGCGCTTGGCCGTCTCTATACTCATGGGTGATCCCACCCTCGCACCAACCGCGAAATTTCCATAAGCCGCTTCACCAACGGCTTGAATTGTTCCAGCGGCAACGCATTCGATCCATCCGAAAGCGCCTTAGCCGGCTCGTCATGCACCTCAACAAAAATCCCATCCACGCCCGCCGCCACGCTGGCCCGCGCCAACGGCTCGATAAATTCCGGCTGCCCCCCACTCGATTTCCCATCAGCGGCAGGTAGCTGCACCGAATGAGTAGCATCAAACACAATCGGATATCCAAATTTCCGCATCACGGGAAACGAGCGCATATCCACCACAAGATTCTGATACCCAAACGAAGCTCCGCGCTCCGTCAAAATAATTTTCTCATTCCCCGCGCTAGCCACTTTCTCCGCCGCAGTACGCATCTCCGCCGGCGCCACAAACTGCCCCTTCTTAATATTCACCAACCGCCCAGTCCGTCCCGCCGCCACCAACAAGTCCGTCTGCCGGCAAAGAAACGCCGGAATCTGCAATACATCGCAAACTTCCGCAGCCGCCCCAGCCTGCGACGCATCGTGGATGTCCGTAAGCACCGGCAGACCAGTCCGCCGAGCAATCGCCCCAAGAATCCGCAACCCTTCGGTCAACCCAGGCCCGCGGTAAGATGCCACAGAAGTGCGATTCGCCTTATCAAACGAAGCCTTGAAGATCAAAGGCACGCCAAGTTCGCCCGCCGCAGCCGCCAAGCGCTCGGCCAGCATAGAAGCATGCGCCTCGCTCTCAATCACGCAAGGCCCCGCAACCACAAAAAGCGGCGCGCCAGCCCCCAGCCGAATTTTGCCAACCGAAAATGTGTGTTCCGCCATGTCCTCAGCGGTCTGGATTCTAACGGAATCGCCTACGAAGGCACAACGCGGCTGCACGCATGGGGGCGCGAGCTGTACTTCCCACTATTCGTATCGTAACGCGATAGTCGGATCGACGCGCAGCGCTCGCCACGCCGGAATTCCGCAGGCCAGCACCGCGACGAAAGCGAAGAAGATCGCAACGGCGGTGAAAATTAGCGGGTCACTGGTTTTCACGTTATAGAGAATCGAGGCCATCGAGCGCGTAAGCGCGAGTGCAACCAACACGCCGGCAACAATTCCGATGATCGCGAGCTTCAGCCCTTCACCCACCACCAGCGTCACAAGCTGCTTCGGGCTCGCCCCCAGCGCCATGCGAATGCCAATTTCACTAGTGCGTTGCGCCACGGAATTCGCCATCACTCCGTAGATTCCGATAGCACCGAGAAAAACGGCCAGCAACCCGAAAAAACCGGCGAGTTGGCTGAGGATCAGATCGGGCGCCAGGACGTCGGCCATCAGCGAATCGATGCGGCTGACCTTCGAAACAGGCTGCTGCGAATCCACCGACCAAATCGCGTCGCGCATCGCCGCGGCCAAAGTTTCATCGTTGCCCGACGAGCGAATTACGAAACCCGCCGATCGCGGCGGCGCCTGCGCGAATGGAAGATACAATTCGCGCCGCGGCTTTTCGCTCATACGATCCATCTTCACATCGCCAACAACTCCGACGATGCTCACAACGGTATGCGCATCGCCGATCACAAGCTGTTGCCCGACCGGATCCACATCCGGCCACAACTGCTTTCTAAGCCGCTCGTTAATGATGGCCACGTTTGCCGTTCCGGTGTCGTCCGCCTCCGTAAATGCGCGGCCGCTGCGCAGCGGAATGCCCAAAGTCAAAAAGTAGTCCGGTGTAATCGCGGAATACTGCGCATAGATCGCATCATTCGGCGCAGGCACAGGCCGGTCGGCGCGATAAATTTTCTCGACGTCGCCCAGGCCAGTGAAAGGGACCGACCGGGTGACCGACGCAGACTCGACCTGCGGCAAAGCACGCATGCGTTCAAGACCCTGATTGAAGAAGGCCCGCACCTGCGCATCCGCCGAGTACTTGTTTTTCGGCAGGTCGACTTGCGTCGTGATCAGATGTGCAGGACGGAAGCCAGGATCAGCCTTCGCCATATGGACGAAACTTTGAACCAGAAACGCCGTAGAGATCAGCACGACGACTGCGACCGCAACTTCGCCGGCGACAAAAGTTCGCCGCATGCGCATGCCGCGCTTGCCGCTCGAGATGTGGCCCGACGCTTCTTTGAGGACCCCGTTCAGATCGAGCTTCGAAGCTTGAAGCGCAGGAGCGAGACCGAAAATGATTCCGCAAACAAACGCGAGACCAAACGCATAAGCGAGCGTCAAGAGATCCAAATCCACGTGGCCGTAATTCACCAGATAGCCGCGGACGCGCCCAGGGACCAGCGAATCGATCCAACTCATTCCCAGCACGCCGAACAGCAGTCCCGCCGCGCCACCCAACGAAAATAGAATTGCAGATTCGGTGAGCAACTGCCGCGCAATCCGGCGCCGAGTGGCTCCCAACGCGCTGCGCACCGCGATTTCCTTCGCACGTCCCGAGGCCCGCGCGATCATCAGATTCGCCACATTCGCGCACGCGATCAGCAGCACCAGGCCGACGATCCAAAAGCACACCAACACCTGATCGCCGCCCTCCTCTTGCGCGATTTCGTCGCGCAGAGAAGCCAAATAAAAAAGCTCGTTTTCATTAGTGGCTGGAAAGTCGCGTTCGAGTTGCGCCGAAATGGATTTCAGTTGCATGTTAGCCGCGGATAAATTCGATTCGGGCTTCATACGCGCGATTGCGCCGTAGCCGACGCCTTCGCGCGAGGCACGCTGCGCATCGGTCCAGGCCATCGGCGTCCAAATATTCGCCGCGCCCATCAACGGCAACTGAAAATTCGCGGGCGCAACGCCGACGATCGTGCAGGTTTCTCCGTCCACGGTAATCTTGCGGCCGACAATTCGCGGATCGCTGGCGAAGCGACTGGCCCAAAGTCCGCGGCTGATGATAGCTACGTGATTCGCGCCCAGCCGCTCTTCTTGTGGCAAGAAGGCGCGGCCGAGCATCGGCGTGATGCCGAGCGTCTCGAAGAAACTCGCACTAACGCGTGCGCCCTGCACGCGCTCGGGCGTGCCGTCACCCGAAAGATTAAAATCGCGCATGTCCCATGCTGCAATGGAGGAAAGCGGGGCAGCTTGATCCCGCAGCGATAGAAAATCGCCCGGCGTCAGGATGTTGCCGATCCAGCCCTTCTTGATGTCGCGGGCTTTCACTACGACGAGTTGCTGGCTTTGCGGGAACGGGAGGCCTTTGATCAACCAGGCATCGACGAAACTGAAGATGGCGACGTTGGTGCCAATCCCCAAAGCAAGTGTGAGCACAGCGACGAGCGTGAAGCCGGGCGCACGCAGCAGCATGCGCGCCGCAAAGCGCACGTCCTGCGCTAAAGAATCGAAAAACGTGACGCCATGCGCGTCATGCAATTCCTGCTTGAGTTGGTCGAATCCGCCGAATTTCAACCGCGCCTGCCGCCGCGCTTCCTGCGCCGTCATCCCGGACGCGAGGTTCGCCTCAACTTGATGCTCGAAGTGAAAGCGCAGCTCCTCATCAAGCTCGGACTCGACGCGCTGCCTGCGAAACAGCAAACGCACGCGATACAGCAAGTCGCTCAACATTTGCGAACTCCTACGCGGTTTCCAAAACTTGCGCAATCGCCGCCGCCAGTTTGCGCCACGCACTTTCTTCCACTTCCAGTTGCTTGCGGCCCGCCCGCGTCAATTCGTAATACTTCGCCCGCCGGTTATTTTCCGAAGTGCTCCAGCGCGCCTTGATCCAACCGCGCCGCTCCAACCGGTGGAGCGCCGGATAAAGCGACCCCTGCTGCACCTGCAGCACCTTCTTCGAGATCTGCTGAATGCGCTCCGAAATCGCCCAACCGTGCTCGGGCCCAAGCGTGAGCGTTCGAAGAATCAAGAGATCGAGAGTCCCCTGCGGAAGTTCCAGTTTCAATTCGGCCATGCCTTCCCCTTACACTTCGACAGGGAATATACTCCCGCTCCTGTCGAAGCGCAAGGGAAAGTAGCGCTGGCGTCCCTGCCGGCATCCGACGGGCTAAATTTCCATCCGGGCAACCCTCAAGGACGGACCACCCATGGAAATTACAAGGACATATCGAAGGCTAGGTAGCGGAACCCAAAAATTTCAAATGCGAGTGGAGTTAATCAGCAGGCTCAGCAGTGCGCACGCGCGCAGCCTCAGCAGCCACCGCATGATGGCTGCGGCGGTGCTCATGGCTAGCTTTTATGAAAGCGGCAAAAAGAGGATGCGGCAAAAGCGGCTTCGATTTAAATTCCGGATGAAACTGCACGCCCACGAACCAAGGATGGTCGGCCACTTCAACAACTTCCACATAAACGCCATCAGGCGTCTTCCCGGTAATGCGAAATCCAGCAGCCACCAGCGTAGGCTCATACTCGCGATTGAATTCATAACGATGCCGGTGCCGCTCAGAAATTTCGAGTTGCCCATAAGCCCGATGCGCAAACGAGCCAGCCTCCAGCTTGCAAGGCCAAGCCCCCAGCCGCATCGTCCCGCCCATCTCATCGACGCCCAGCAATTCGCGCAACTTATAAATCACTCGATTCGGCGTCGAAGGATCGAACTCGGTACTGTCCGCCCGGTCCATATGGCAAGCCTGCCGCGCATACTCAATCGTTGCGCATTGCATCCCAAGGCAAATTCCAAAGAACGGCACTTTTTTCTCGCGCGCGTAAGTAATCGCGTGCACCATCCCCGCGATCCCACGCTTCCCAAATCCACCGGGCACCAGAATTCCATCCACGTGCCGCAACCGCTGTTCAGCAGTCTCCGGCGAATCGAGTTCTTCCGCTTCAATCCATTCGATTACAGTCCGCTGATGATTCGCCAAGCCGCCATGCATCAAAGCTTCGCGCAAACTTTTGTAAGCGTCTTCGAGCTGCACGTACTTCCCCACCACACCAATGCGCACTTCGCCTTCGGGATGTTCCAGCCGCTCGAGCATCGCGATCCATTTGCTCAAATCGCGCTCAGGCGCCTCGATGTGCAGCAGCCGCAGCACCTGCTCGTCGAGACCCTCGCTAGCCAGCGACATCGGCACTTCGTAAATGTTCGCCACATCCGGCGCCGAAATCACACAGGATTCCGCCATGTTGCAAAACAGCGCGATCTTCGATTTCAAATCCTGCTCCAACCGTCGATCGCTGCGGCAAAGCAAAATATCCGGCTGAATTCCGATGCTCAGCAATTCCTTCACGCTATGCTGCGTAGGCTTCGTCTTCAATTCCCCAGCCGTCGCGATGTAGGGCACAAGCGTGAGATGAACGAAAATCGCGTTCTCCGGCCCCAACTCCAACCGCATCTGCCGGATCGCTTCCAAAAACGGCAGCGACTCGATATCGCCCACGGTGCCGCCGATTTCGACGATGACGATATCCGCCGTATCCGCAATTTTTCGAAAAGTCGCCTTAATCTCGTCGGTGACGTGCGGAATCACTTGCACCGTCTTCCCGAGATAATCCCCGCGGCGCTCTTTGGTAAGAATGGATTCGTAAATGCGCCCGGTCGTCCAGTTGTGATCGCGGGTAAGTTTGGCGTTGGTGAAGCGCTCGTAGTGCCCCAGATCAAGATCGGTCTCAGCCCCATCATCAGTCACGAAAACTTCCCCGTGCTGATACGGGCTCATTGTTCCGGGATCAACGTTCAGGTAGGGATCGCACTTCTGCAGGGTAACTTTGAGGCCGCGGCTTTCAAGCAAGCAGCCCATGGAGGCTGCTGCGACACCTTTTCCGAGAGAAGAAACCACGCCGCCCGTCACAAAGATATACTTCGGGCCGCTTCGCAAGTTTCGGAAATTCCTCCGCTCAGGTGTGCGTACAACGCATTATGAGGACAATCCCCGCGCGTGTCAAATCATCCTTCGCAATTCTTACAAGCGAGATTTTCAGGATTCGCCGCGCTCTCGCAGGATCTTCTCCACGCGCGCCACGTCTCCCGGCACATCCACGCTAACGGCTTCGTAGTCCCCTTCGACCACGCGAATCCGATAGCCATTCTCAAGCCAGCGCAACTGCTCCAACTGCTCGATGCGCTCCAATTCCCCCGGCGGAAACGTAGCGAATTCGAGCAGCGCCTCGCGCCGGAAACCATAAAGCCCAATATGCTTGGCATGCCGCGCCGCCACCGAAGCCGCGCGGTCACGCACCCAAGGAATCGGCGCCCGCGAAAAATAAAGCGCGTTCCCATCAAAATCCGTCACCACTTTCACCACGTTCGGATCCATGATTTCGCTGGCGACCTTGATCGTGGCCGAAGGCGTGACGATTTGGATGGATTCGTCCTCCTCCATCGTCGCAACCACAGCGTCGATCGCCGCCGGGTCGATCAAGGGCTCATCGCCCTGAACATTCACGTAAATCGCCGCCGGAATGTGCGCAGCAACTTCAGCGATGCGATCCGTTCCGCAAGAGTGATCGCGCCGTGTCATGATCGCCTCGCCGCCGAATTCCTTCACCGCCTTCAGAATTCTCTCGTCGTCGGTCGCCACAATCACGCGCGCCACGCGCTCAGCCTTTGTAGCCTGCTCGTAAACGCGAGCAATCATCGCCCGCCCAGCAATCGGCGCCAGCGGCTTCCCCGGAAACCGGACGGACTCATACCGTGCCGGAATCACAACGATCGCGCCAAGATCTTTCAGCTCAGCCATAGATTAAGTCGCGCCAGGTTTCAAACACGGTCTCGTGCCGCCAAATGATAGCACGCACTTCCCCGACGCCTCTCAGTGTCACCGTGGGACACTCTCCCACATCATTAATTTTGATAGCAAGCCCGCTTGCTTTGCAAAAAGCCAGTGGTAGAATCCGAACCAGAGAGTCTGGATGCCGCCCGACGCTTCGTCGCCCGCGGCCCAGCACCGGGGAAAACTTGAGGGATCACGCCAGGAAGCGTGGATCGAATAAGTACTCCGGGCTAGTTTGCGCTCTCTTGATCGGTTTGATCGCCTTACTCGCAGTTCCCTCCTACTTCGCACAGTCGCCCACGCAATCTCCAACGCAATCGGCAGCGACCGCGGCGCCCACCGATCCACCTCCGCCGCAAACGCAAGCCCAGAAAAAGTCCGGCGGCAAGCCCCTCAAGCTGGACGTTGATCTCACCCTCGTGAACGTAACTGTCACCGATCCCTACGGCCGCCTGGTCACCGGCCTCGAGCAAGAAAATTTCCGCATCTTCGAGGACAACGCCGAACAAGAAATCGTCCGCTTCTCCGGCGAAGACGTCCCCATCTCCATCGGCGTAATTTTCGACATGAGCGGCAGCATGGCCGACAAATTCGAAAAATCCCGCCTCGCCGCCGTGCAATTTTTCAAGACCGCCAATCCGCAGGATGAATTCTGCCTGGTAAATTTCAATGATCGCGCCCAGCTAGCCAGCCCTTTCACAGCCAGCGTAGAGGAATTACAAGACCGCCTTCTTTACACCACGGCCCACGGCCAAACCGCTCTATTCGATGGAATTTATCTCGGGCTAAGTCAGATGAAGGGTGCCCGTAACTCAAAGAAAGCGTTGCTCATCATATCTGATGGCGGCGATAACCATAGTCGTTATACTGAAATGGACGTCCGCAAATACCTGAAAGAGGCGGATGTCCAGATGTATGCCATCGGCATCTATGATAATGGGCCCGATTACGCCACCCCGGAAGAGCGCAGCGGACCCGGCCTGCTAAGCGAGCTCACGGAAATGACGGGCGGCCGCACCTTTCGCGTGGCCAGCCTGAACGATCTTCCCGACATCGCGTCGAAGATCAGTATGGAGTTACGGAATCAATATGTTCTCGGCTACCGGCCAAGCAATCACGCGCGCGACGGCAAATGGCGCAAAATCAAGATCCGTCTGCGCCCCCCGCACGGATTGCCGCCGCTCGAAGTTTTCGCCCGCTCGGGTTACTTCGCTCCCGGCCACTAACTTTGTCCGCGTAGAAATTTCCGCGCGAATCGCCATGCTGGCACTGTTACTAAGCGTCGCCCTGCTCTTCTCCCCATCGACGCGCGCGCAAGCCGATCCTCCGCCGCCGCCAGGCGCCAAGCCTTCCGAACTATTCAATGGTGGCCAGCAGCAAAAGCCGCAGCAATCTCCACCAGGCGCCACGTTAAAGAAGGACGTCGACCTGGTCGTCCTGCACGCCACCGTCGAAGACGCCAAGGGCCAATTCGTCCCCGATCTCAAGCAAGACAATTTCAAAGTCTTCGAAGACAAAGTCGAGCAGCGCATTTCCGTTTTCGCCCGCGAAGATATTCCCGTAAGCATGGGTCTGGTTATCGACAACAGCGGCAGCATGCGCGAAAAGCGCTCCCAGGTAAATTCCGCCGCTCTAACTTTCGTAAAGACCAGCAATCCGCAAGATGAAGTGTTCGTAGTGAATTTCAACGACGACTACTATCTCGATCTAGATCGCGATTTCACGAATGATCCAAAAGAATTGCAGGAAGCCCTGGAACGCATCGATTCCCGCGGCAGCACCGCGCTCTACGACGCGGTTGTAGGCTCGCTCGACCACCTGAAAAAAGCCCACAAAGACAAAAAAGTTTTATTGGTAATCACCGACGGCGACGACGACGCCAGCCGCAAATCTTTCGAATACACGATCAAGGCCGCCCAGCAATCCAACGCCTTGATTTACGCCGTCGGAGTATTCAGCGAGTACGATCAATCGCACGACAAGCGCATGGTCCGCAATTCCAAGAAAATCCTTACGCAGTTGGCAGACGCAACGGGCGGTGCCGCCTATTTCCCGAACAGCCTGGACGAAGTAGCACCGATCTGCACCATGATCGCCCACGATATCCGCAACCAATACACGCTAGGCTACTACCCAACCAACACCGACAAAAACGGCACCTTCCGCGCCGTCCAAGTCCTGGTCAACGCCAAAGGCCGCGGCAAACTCTCCGTCCGCACCCGCACCGGCTATTTCGCAAAGGGCATGGCCGGCGCCAAGTAGCAACGCAACGTACCGCTAGCCCGCTATCGCACCCAGAAAACTCTCCCCCCGCAAAATGCTCCCACCAAAATTCTCAGCCACCGTCTGCCCCATATCAGCAAGCGTAGCGCGCACGCCCAAATTCACCCCGCGAGCAGCGCCGGCACCATAAACCAAAATCGGCACATACTCCCGCGAATGATCGGTAGTAGGATTCACCGGATCCGGATCGCAACCATGATCCGCAGTAATCAACAAAAGATCGCCACGATCCAGTTTCGCCAGAAACGGACCCAGCAACTCATCAAACTCTTCCAACGATCGAGCGAATCCCTCCACATCCTTGCGATGCCCATAAAGCATGTCGAAATCCACCAGATTCGCGAAAATTAATCCAGCAGGCCGCTTCGCAAGCGCCTCGTCAATTTTCAGCATCCCGTCCACATTGTTTTTGGTAGTCACGTAATCATTCACACCGCGCCCGTTATAAATGTCATGAATTTTCCCCACCCCAAAAACAGGCACGCCCCGCTCCATCAACACGTCCATCAACATAGGCCGAGGCGGCTCCACAGCATAATCATGCCGCCGCTCCGTCCGCCGAAAATTCCCCGCCGCCCCAGTAAACGGCCGAGCAATCACCCGTCCCACGCGATTCGGCCCATCCAGCAATTTCCGCGCAATCTCACACATGCGATAAAGCTCCGGCACGGGAATCACGTCCTCATGTGCCGCAATCTGAAAAACGCTGTCCCCCGACGCATACACAATCGGAAATCCATTCCGCACATGCTCCTCGCCAAGCTCCTCGAGAATTTCCGTCCCCGAAGCAGGTTTATTCCCAAGCGTCCGCCGTCCGATCTGCCTCTCAAATTCCGCAATCAATTCAGCAGGAAATCCATGCGGATAAACCGGAAAAGCCTGCGGCAACCAAATCCCCGCCATCTCCCAATGTCCGGTAGTCGTATCTTTCCCCGGAGAATGCGTAGCCCCTTTCCCAAAGCATCCGATCGGCGAAGCAGGCGGATCGAGATGAGCCAACGGCTTGATATTCGCCAATCCCAATCGCACTAAATTGGGCAGGGCCAAAGCCCGCGATCGCGCAATATGCCCCAGCGTATCGCGCCCCACATCGCCATAATCCGCAGCATCAGGCAATTCCCCTATCCCCACGCTATCGAGCACGATCCAAATCACGCGTTTGAAGAGTCCGGCCTTCGTACTCACAAAGATAAACCTCCGCGCGACAATCTATCACCGAGTAGCGCCTCTAAGTAGCGCTGGCGTCCCCGCCGGCATCTCACGAGCGCAAAATTCGGCACAGGCAAAATTCATGGACGGACGAATCAGCTAAACTAACGGCAATGTTCGACGTGCTCAGTCCGCCGATGAGCATCGCCCTGGCCGCGAGTTGCAATCGTAAGATGCCGGCGGAAACGCCAGCGCTACTTTAATCGCCGCGCCCTCGCGCCCCCTAATGATGTAGACAATCTACACGCCAAGCAGTAGAATGCCTACATCCAGGGAGTCCGAATGAAAAAGCGCTATCAAAGCCGCATAGAGTTGTTGCAAGGCACCCTAGACCTCCTAATCCTGCAATCCCTAATCTGGGGCCCGCAACACGGCTACGCCATCAGCCGCAACATCCGTTCCCAATCCGGCCAAATCCTCCACGTAGACACCGGCTCTCTCTACCCCGCCCTCCATCGCCTGGAAAAACAAAAATGGATCGCCTCCGACTGGAAAATTTCCGAGAACAATCAACGCGCCAAGTATTACCGCCTAACTAGCGCAGGCCGAAAACAGCTAGCCACCGAAAGATCGCGCTGGGATCAAATCTGCGCCGCAGTAGCAGGCGTCCTCGCCGCGTCGAAAAGGAGAACCGCGTCATGAATCTCCGTTTCTGGCGCAACCGCGATCGCGGCTCCGACCTCGAAGAAGAAATCAGCTCCCATCTTCAACTCGCCGCGCACGATCGCATCGAGCGCGGGGAACCAGCCTCAGAAGCCGCCAGCAATTCCCGCCGCGAATTCGGAAATATCGGCCTGATTCGCGAACTCACCCGCGAAATGTGGGGCTGGGCCAGCCTCGAACGCATCGCCCAAGACGTCCGCTTCGGCGCCCGCATGCTGGCAAAATCCCCAGGCTTCGCAGTCGTAGCAATCCTCACTCTCGCCTTGGGAATCGGCGCCAACACCGCACTCTTCTCCCTCGTCAATGGCGTGCTACTCAATCCCCTGCCCTATCCGCAACCCGATCGTCTCGTCACCCTGCACGAGAGCAAGCCCAATTTCGAAAGCGGCTCGATTTCTTTCCCGAATTTTCTAGACTGGCAGCGCGAAAATCATTCCTTCCAGCAAATGGCCATCTCCCGCCCCAACGGCTTCACTCTCACAGGCCAAGGCGAATCCGAGCAAATCAACGCCGAATTTATTTCCGCCGATTGCTTCAGCGTCCTCGGAGTGCAGCCAACTCTAGGCCGAATGTTTCTCCCTGGCGAAGATAGAATCGGCGCCGCTCCAATCGTCCTGATTAGCGCAGGCCTATGGAAACGCAAATTCGCATCAGCCCCAGACGTACTCGGAAAAAGCATCGCCCTCAACGGCAAATCCTTCACCATCGTTGGCGTAGTCCCGGCAAATTTCAATCTCTCGATCATGAACTTCAGCGCCACCGAACTCTACGCCCCCATCGGCCAATGGGAGAATCCGTTTCTCTCGAGCCGCTTCGCCGGCCTGGGTTTCCACGGCCTCGCCCGACTGAAGCCCGGCGTCACGCTCGAACAAGCCCGCGCCGACATGGCAACAGTCACGCAAGCTCTCGCCGAAACCTATCCCGACGCGGACAAAGGCATCGGCGCAACGATCATCCCCATGCGCCAATTGATGGTAGGCAGCACGCAGCTAATCCTGCTGGTGCTCTTCGGCGCGGTAGGCTGCGTCCTGCTAATCGCGTGCGTCAACGTCGCCAATCTGCTGACCGCCCGTTCCACCGGCCGCGCCCGAGAATTCGCCATCCGCACCGCGTTAGGCGCCGGCCGCGCTCGACTGCTTCGCCAATACGTCACTGAAAGTCTGCTACTCGCCCTAACCGGCGGCGCGCTCGGCCTGCTGCTCGCCTACTGGGGCACGAACGCCGCACTCACCGCGATGCCAAGCGCCTTACCCCGCGCCAACGAAGTAGGCGTAGACGCCCACGTTCTCCTCTTCACCCTGGCAATTTCGGTCGGCGCAGGAATTCTCTTCGGCCTAGCTCCCGCGCTGAAAATGTCCAAGCCCAATCTACAAAAAACGCTCAACGAAGGCGGCCGCGCCGTCACCGCATCCCGCCAACGCGCCCACGCAATTTTCGTCGTAGTAGAAGTAGCGCTAGCCCTCGTGTTACTCGTCAGCGCAGGCTTGGCCACGCGCACTCTCGCAGCTCTCTGGCGCGTCGACCCCGGCTTTCGCTCGAGCAATATCTTAACTTTCGGCCTAAATCTCTCGCCCTCCATGAGCCTGTCCCAACCCGATCAAATACGCGCCACTCTCCGCGAACTCGATGCCACTCTAGCCTCCGTCCCCGGCGTCCAATCCACCACTCTCTCCTGGGGCGCTTTCCCCATGAGCGGCGACGACGAAATTCTTTTCTGGCGCGAAGGCGATCCGCAACCAGCCAACAAGAACGATATGAACTGGGCGCTGAAATATATCGTCGAGCCGCAGTATCTCGACGTAATGAAAATCCCCCTAAAGCGCGGCCGCTTTTTCACCAACGCCGACGACGAACACTCCGCCCCGGTAGCCGTCATCGACCAAGAATTCGCCCGCAGATATTTCGGCGCCGGCAATCCGGTTGGCAAGCGCCTCTATTTCGATCGCGGCATCGGCAACGCCCCCAACACCGCCGAAATCATCGGCGTAGTAGGCCACGTCAAGCAGTGGGATCTAATCAACGACAGCACTCAACTTCACGATCAAATCTATCTCCCCTTCATGCAAATGCCAGACGACCAAATCGCGCAAGTACCCTCCGGCACATCGGTAGCCGTCCGTTACGAGGGCGCCTCCGCTCCAGTCTTCGACGCCATTCGCAACGCCATGCGCCAAATGAACAGCGAGCAAGTCGTTTATCAAGCGCAAACGATGGACGAAATCTTGGCCATCTCACTAGCCTCGCAGCGTTTCTCCATGTTTTTGCTAGCAGGCTTCGCAGCTCTAGCTCTTTTGCTAGCCGCTCTCGGAATCTACGGCGTCGTTTCCTATCTAGTAGCCCAACGCACCAACGAAATCGGCATCCGCATGGCCCTGGGCGCGCAACGCAGCCACGTCCTAAAAATGGTAATCAGCCAAGGCGCGCAGATGGCGCTCGTAGGCGTCGCTCTCGGACTCGCCGCGGCGCTCGGCCTAACGCGCCTCATGTCCAAAATGCTCTTCGGCGTAAAACCCAGCGACCCACTCACGTTTCTAGCAGTCGCGGCCCTGCTCATCGCTGTAGCGCTACTCGCGTGTTACATCCCCGCCCGACGAGCCACCCGAGTAGATCCGGTAGTCGCGCTGCGCTACCAGTAGGGGAGGGTTCTTCAGACCCTCCCGCAGTGCGGCCATCTGTTCGCCGTTAATTCTCCGTTGAACTCAAATCCTTATATCCGGTTTATGATGTGCCGCTGCAAATCGCCGCGGCCGCTCGACGCACTCGCCAGCCGCGGCGTACAACCCAAGCCGAGGTGACCAATGCCCTGCGATCCCGAAGTCTTCAAACACGTCCCACTCTTCGCCCTGCTCGATGACGACGAAATTTGCGTGCTGGCCGCGCAGGTAGAACTAAAAAACTTCGCCCCGCGCCAACGCATCTACAAAATCGGCGACGGCAACGGCCAAGCCTACGTAATGGTTTCAGGCCGGGTAAAAGTCACTACCTTCGACGAAGATCACCAGGAAGTCGTAGTCGATGAGCCCACCCACGGCGACTTCTTCGGCTTCGCCTCCATGCTCGAGCAAACCCCGCATCAAACCAACGCCACCGCCGTCGACGAGGTCGTATGCATCGAAGTCAGCCGCGACGACATCGCCGTCCTGCTCCAACGCAAGCCCCTAGCCGGCATGGACATGCTCACCGTCCTCGGCCGCCAATTCCACAACGCCCAGCAACTCGTCCGCCTGCGCGCCACCCGCAACGTCAATGAATTAATTGAAGAAGAAGAGACCTTCGCCGAAAAAACCGCCGATTCCATGGTGCAAATCGCCGGCTCCTGGACTTTCATCATCGTCTTCCTGGCCGTCAGCGCGCTCTACGCCATCGCCAACCTGGTGCTCGGCCACAGCGCCTGGGATCCCTATCCCTTCATCCTTCTAAATCTAATGCTCTCGATGCTCGCAGCTATCCAAGCCCCGGTCATCCTGATGAGCCAAAATCGCCAAGATATGAAGGACCGCGTCCGAGGTGAGTTAGATTTCGCAGTAAACCGCCGCGCCGAATCCGAAATCCAAGGCCTAGCCCAAAAACTGAATTCGCTAGACGAAAAAATGAGCGACCTACAAGATTTGCTGCGCAAATAAAACTGGATCGCCTCCGCGTAATACAAACGACGACTTCAAAAACGAAAGCAAGAGCAGATCCCTCACCCCTAAAGAGGGTTCGGGATGACAGGCTAAGAAAAAGCGAAAAGCTAGAAGCTAAAGGCCTCACCTCTAAAGAGGTGAGCTACATTAAGAATCCCGAACTCTCATCCGTACGAAACGGCCCAGCAATTTCCGGCCGCGAGCCTTCATCGCAGGCGTTCCGTTCCGGCAAGCCTCGCGCAGAAGTTCAATTACGCCCGCCCGCATCTCCAAATCATCTTGCGCAAGATCAGCCAATCCCTGCAGCGCGAAAGTCCTCACAATCGAACTGCGGTCTTCCAGGTAACTCTGCAGCGTCGCCGACGCAACACGCCGCTCAGCAGCACTAAGCGCAAGCCGCGGAACCATGGCCGCAAGATGCCAACGCAATTCCTGCTCCTCAGCCTCAGCTAGGAGAGCGAGCAACTTTTTCTTATAAGGCTGAAGCAGCGCAGCGTTTGTTCGCGCAACTTTCTCGGCCGCGTCCGCCGCGCGCATCCGCACTAGGGGATCCTTCGACCACAATCCCTCCATCAGCTCGGAGAACAATCGAGGGTTTTTAGAGACGGCCGCGGCAACTTCGTCAGCCCGGCCAATCGATCGCCGGTCTCCACCCTAGAGGAGAGAAAGAATGCCCGTTGAAGCGGTTGGAGTCATCTGAGCCCGGAGAGCGCAAAAAGTGGGGTTTTTTCCCGATTAGAACGGAGGTCGGGTCTTTGTTTTGTTGAAGTTACGTCGATTTCTAATCGTAGTGCTTCCCGATTAGAAATTTCACCGGCTTCTGTTTGTTTTCTTGTAGTTACGCGGC
>Ga0206813_1008_pt1 | contig 73786 bp, 59 predicted proteins | sample Alteio_BWOrgCont_92_FD_152856 | JGI IMG/M metagenome (GOLD analysis project Ga0206813, IMG submission 152856) | Enriched cells from forest soil in Barre Woods Harvard Forest LTER site, Petersham, Massachusetts, United States -... | ecosystem: Environmental > Terrestrial > Soil > Temperate forest >...
AACCGAATGGAGTTTTTCTTTCGAATGGACCTGGCGATCCAGAGCCGGTTACTTACGCGATTGAAAATATTCGCAAGCTCGTTGGGCGCGTGCCGATTTTTGGGATTTGCCTGGGGCATCAGTTGTGTGGATTGGCGCTCGGCGGGCGGACTTTCAAATTGAAATTCGGGCATCACGGATCGAATCATCCGGTGAAGAATTTATTGACGGAAAAAGTGGAGATTACCGCGCAGAATCATGGGTTTTGCGTGGATCCGGAGTCGTTGCCTTCGAGTGATGTCGAAGTTACTCATGTGAATTTGAACGATCATACGAATGAGGGGATGCGGCACCGGTCGTTGCCGCTTTTCAGCGTGCAGTATCACCCGGAGGCCTCGCCCGGGCCGCATGATGCGCGGTATTTGTTCGATGAATTTGTGAGCATGATGGAAAAGCAGGGCTGAACTTCAACTACATGCCGAAACGAACGGACATTAAGAAAATTCTGATCATCGGCTCGGGGCCGATTGTGATTGGGCAGGCTTGCGAGTTTGATTATTCGGGGACGCAGGCTTGTAAGGCGCTGCGCTCTGAGGGCTACGAGGTCGTCCTGGTGAATTCCAATCCGGCGACGATCATGACTGATCCCGAGATCGCGGACCGGACTTACATCGAGCCGCTGTCGAAGGAATATCTTGAGGCGATTATTGCGCGTGAGCGTCCTGATGCACTTTTGCCGACCGTGGGCGGTCAGACTGGATTGAATCTGGCGGTGGAGTTGGCCGAGGCTGGGATTCTTGCGAAGTATGGCGTGAAATTGATTGGTGCTTCGCTTTCGGCGATCAAGATTGCTGAGGACCGGCTGTTGTTCAAGGATGTGTGCCGGAAAATTGGGTTGGAGGTGCCGGAGTCGTCGGTGGTGAATGATGTCGACGAGGCCATCAAGCTCGCCGATAAGATGGGTTACCCGGTGGTGATTCGGCCTTCGTTCACGCTGGGCGGGACTGGCGGATCGATCGCTTACAACCATGAGGAATTTATCGATGCGATCGCGCGGGCGCTGGATGCCAGCCCGGTGCATGAGGCGCTTGTCGAAGAATCGGTGCTCGGGTGGAAAGAATTTGAATTGGAAGTGATGCGCGATTGCCGCGACAACTTCGTGGTGATTTGCTCGATTGAGAATTTTGATCCGATGGGCGTGCATACCGGCGATTCGATTACCGTGGCGCCGGCGCAGACGCTGACGGACAAAGAATATCAGCGCATGCGCGATGCGGCGGCGGCGATTATCCGCGAAGTGGGCGTCGAGACGGGCGGATCGAATATTCAGTTTGCGATTGAGCCGGGAACCGGGCGCATGACGGTGATCGAGATGAATCCGCGGGTGTCGCGAAGTTCGGCGCTGGCTTCGAAGGCTACCGGATTTCCGATTGCCAAGATTGCCGCGAAGCTGGCGCTGGGCATGACGCTTGACGAAATTCCCAATGACATTACGCGCAAGACGCCTTGCTCGTTTGAGCCGACGATCGATTACGTGGTGGTGAAAATTCCGAAGTGGCAGTTTGAAAAATTTCCGGGATCGGATTCGACGCTGACTACGCAGATGAAGTCGGTCGGCGAAGTGATGGCTATTGGGCGGACATTTGCCGAGGCTTTGAGTAAGGGGATTCGATCGCTTGAGCCGCATACGCCCTGGCGCGCGCCCGCGGAAGTTTCCGTGGCGTTGCTGCGCGAGCAACTGGCTGTGCCGCGGCCGGAGCGGATGCATTGGCTGTTTGAGGCCTTTGAGCGCGGCATGTCGGTGGAGGAAATTCATTCGCTTACGAAGATCGATCCGTGGTTTTTGCGTTACCTCGAGGATATGGCCAAGCTTGACGGGCGGCTGGCGGCGGTGAAATTTGACGCGGTGACGCCGGAATTGATGCTGGAGGCGAAACGATCGGGCGCGAGCGATGACATGTTGGCGCAGCATTGGAAAACTTCGGCGGAGGCGGTGCGCGAGAAACGCTTGGGCATGGGCGTGCGGCCGGTTTTCAAGCGCGTGGATACTTGCGCGGCGGAATTCGAATCGTTCACGCCGTATCTCTACTCGACTTACGAGGAAGAGGATGAGGCTGATGCTGTTGACCGGCCGAAAGTGATCATTTTGGGCAGCGGACCGAACCGCATCGGGCAGGGAATTGAATTTGATTATTGCTGCTGCCATGCGTCGTTTGCTTTGAAGGAAGACGGCTACGAGACGGTGATGATTAATTGCAATCCGGAGACGGTTTCGACGGATTACGACACTTCGGACCGTTTGTATTTCGAGCCGCTGACGCTTGAAGATGTGCTGGCGGTGATTGAGCGCGAGAAGCCGACTGGTGTGATCGTGCAATTCGGCGGGCAGACGCCTCTAAATCTGGCGCTGGAGCTCAAGAAAAATGGCGCGCCGATTATTGGGACTGCACCTGAATCGATCGACTTGGCGGAAGACCGCCGACGATTCGGGAAGTTGCTCGAGGAGTTGAAAATTCCGCAGCCGCGAGCTGGCACCGCACTCGCGCCTGCCGAGGCTCGTCGGGTTGCCGAAGAAATTGGATTGCCGGTGCTGGTGCGGCCGAGCTACGTGCTAGGCGGACGTGCGATGGTAATCGCCTACGATTTGAAGACCGTCGAGGAATATGTGGCGCAGGCGGCTTTGCTCGCAACGGGCGGGACGCTGCGTCCGATTTTGATCGATCAGTTTCTTGAGGACGCGATCGAAGTGGATGTCGACGCGCTGGCTGACGGGACTGACGTGGTGATCGCGGGAATTATGGAGCACATCGAAGAAGCCGGAATTCATTCCGGGGATTCTTCGTGCGTGATGCCGGCCGTTTCACTTTCCGATTCAGTAAAGAATCGTATTCGTGATTACACTGCGAAACTGGCGCGGGCTTTGAATGTGGTGGGCGTGATGAATGTGCAGTATGCCATCCAGCGCGATGTGGTTTACGTGCTGGAAGTGAATCCGCGCGCTTCGCGGACGATTCCTTATGTGAGCAAGGCTACCGGCGTGCCTTTGGCGAAAGTGGCGGCGCGGTTGATGATGGGGTGCAAGCTGCGCGATATGAAATTACCGATTTCTCATTCGAATGGCGTGGATGAGTTGAGTGTGCGCGGATTTTATGCGGTGAAGTCGCCGGTGTTTCCGTTCAATAAGTTTCGCGGCGTGGATACGATTTTGGGGCCGGAGATGCGTTCGACCGGCGAGGTGATGGGAATTTCCGGGAGTTATGGCGTGGCGTTTGCCAAGGCGCAATTGGCGGCGGGTCAGCGATTGCCGCGCACGGGCGTGGTTTTTATCAGCGTGAGCGATCGCGATAAGCGGCACGTCGCTGGTTTGGCGCAGGATTTGACGCGGGCGGGATTGAAGATTCTTGCTACTCGCGGAACTGCGGCGGCTTTGACGGCTGCTGGGATTGCGGTCGAGACGGTTTACAAAGTGAACGAGGGCCGGCCGAACATTGTGGATTTGGTGAAAACTGGCAAAGTCGATTTGGTCATCAATACGCCGCTGGGCCGGGAATCTTTTTATGATGAGAAATCGATCCGGCGGGCGGCGATTCGTTACAACGTGCCTTGCATAACTACGCTTTCGGCTGCGGTGGCGGCGGCGCGCGGGATTTTGGCGATTGCACAGCAGCCGATTGAAGTGGCTTCTTTGCAGGAATTGCATCGGGATGCGGCGGTGTTGGAGAAGAAGACTGCGAGTTCGCCTGCTGGCGCGGATTAAGATTACAGAAGAAATTAAATCGACCGAAAATTAGAGCGCAACAGAAAAATAGAGAGCGAAAGACTAAGAAAAAAGGAAAAGAGGGCCGAAAGGCGGGCGGGGCTGGAAGGCCCGCCCCTACGAACCCAACGGCAACTGCGACACCACGACCTATGAGACTTTCTGGAATATTTCCGCCGGTTACTACACCTTTTGATTCTTACGGGGGCGTTGATTTTGCTCGCTTCACGGAAAACCTGTCGCGGTATGGCGCTACCCGGCTTGGTGGGTTTTTGTTGAATGGGTCTACCGGCGAGTCGGTGCTTTTGCGTTGGACGGAGATTTACCGGATTTGGGAAGTTGCCAGGGAAAAAGCTGCGGCTGGCAAAATTTTGATCGCTGGGACTGGGGCGGAATCTACGCCGGAGACGATCGAGCATACGAACCGGGCGGCTTCTCTTGGGTTTGATTTTGCTTTGGTGCGGACGCCGAATTATTACAAGCCGGCTATGAGCGTCGAGGCTGAGGCTACGCACTTTTTGCGGGTGGCAGATGCGGCGCGGATTCCGATTTTGCTTTACTCGGTGCCGGTGTTTACCGGCTATACGATTGAGGCGCCGCTGGTGGCGCGTGTAGCGCATCACGAAAATATTGTGGGGATGAAAGATAGTTCGGGAAGCGTCGAGCGCGTCGCAGAAATTCTAGCTGTGGCGCCGGAGCGCTTTCGATTGCTGGTGGGATCGGCCTCGACGCTTGAGCCTTCGCTGGCCAAAGGGGCTTGCGGCGCGATTTTGGCGCTGGCCTGCGCGTTTCCGGAACTTTGCTGCGAGATTTACGATTCCGCGCAGGCCGGCGACATCGCGCGGGCGCAGGAGTTGCAGAAATTGTTGGCCGCACCTTCGGCGCTCCTGGGCGCAAAATACGGGATCGCGGGCTTGAAGTATGCGCTCGACCGGCTCGGTTATTTTGGCGGGCCGGTGCGGGGGCCATTGATGCCTCTGGACGAGGCTGGAAAGCAGGAGATTGACGCGCTGCTGGCCTCGATGACATCGGCGGCGCGCGCGTCCTGATTGCTGCGTCCTTTTCCGGCGTGTATCATCAATTCCTTCATGGAGTCTCACTGTCTTCGGCTCGCCTCGCTGCCTCATACCAGTAAATTATTTGCTGCTTATTTGGAAGACTTCTCTCGTGTGAAGCAGTTCTACGGGTACACGCCCGATGAGACTGGCGTTGTGGCGGCGGCGCGGGCTGTGGATCTGCCCTTGGCGTCGCGGCGGGCGGTGATTGAGGTATTACGCGACCAGAACCGCGCTTTTGGCGCTGATACCGCCACCGAGCGAAGCCTGGATCGTTTGGCCAAGGGTGCCGTGGCAATCGTTACCGGCCAGCAAGTCGGACTTTTCAGCGGGCCGGCCTATAGCTTTTACAAGGCGCTGACGGCGATTCGGTGGGCTGAAAATTTGACGGCGCACGGGCTCGACGCGGTGCCGGTGTTCTGGTTGGCTACGGAAGATCACGATCTGGCCGAAGTGAATCAATGCTTTTGGCTGACTAAGAACGGCACGGAGAAATTTTCGGACACGTCGGCGGAGGCAAGCGCCGGGCAGCAAGTTGGCGCAATTAAGTTTGGCGCCGAAATTTCCGGGCTGGTCGATTCGGCGGCGCGGGGCTTGGCCGGCCCGTTTGCTTCAGAAGTGGAGCGCGCGCTGCGGGAATCTTATGCGGCCGGGGAAACTTTTGGATCGGCATTTGGGAAACTCCTAGCGCGCTCGCTGGCTGGCCGCGGGATGATTTTGCTCGATCCTCTCGATCGCAGTTTGCACCGCATCGCGGCGCCGGTCTTTCACCGCGCGATTGAGAATGCGGAAAGCTTGCGCGATGAGTTGCTGGCGCGCGGGAAGGCGCTCGAGAAGACCGGCTTCCACTCGCAGGTGAAAGTTACTGCCGAGACTACACTGCTTTTTATGAATGTGGATGGACGCCGCGAGCCGGTGCGCATGCGCGGCGGAAAATTTGTGGTGGGGGTTAAGGGCGGGACGACATTTGCCACCAGTGAAATTCTCGCGTTGATCGAGAAAACCCCTGAGATTTTTTCACCGAACGTCTTGCTGCGGGCGATCGTGCAGGATTCGTTGCTGCCGACGGCGGCGTACGTCGGCGGGCCGGCCGAAGTGGCCTACATGGCGCAGGTGGAAGTGGTGTATCGCAAGCTTGGAGCGCCGATGCCCGCGATATTGCCGCGAGCTGGCTTTACCTTGATTGAGCCGCACGTGGCGCATCTGATGAAAAAATATGGATTGACGCTTGAGGATGTTTTTCGCGGACGGCAGACCGTGCGGGCCTTGCTCGCGGCGGGTTCGCTGCCCCGGGGATTGGCGAAGCGATTTGACGCGGATGAAAAAGCGTTGCAGCGAATGCTCACGAAATTCGAGAAGCCTCTGGGGAAGTTGGACAAGACCCTTTTGGGTTCTTTGGGCACCGCGGAACGCAAGATGATTTATCAGTTTTCGAAATTGCGGCGGAAGGTTGGCGCGGCCGAAGGATTTCGGAGTGGTGTGCTGGAGAAGCACGAGCGGATTTTGTTGGAGGCGCTTTTTCCATTGCGTGCGCCTCAGGAACGGGCGCTTTGTTTTTTGCCTTTCTTGGCTTCGGCTGGAGCGGGGTTGTTGGATGAACTGGCGAAGTTGGCTGGGGAATCGCCGGCGCAGCACTGTGTGGTCTTGCTTTGAGTTGAATTCGACTGCGAACACCCAGTGCTAACCCGGGCGGGACGTGAAGCCCCGCCCCTACACAATTCGCGGCGCGAGCCGAGAGGCCGGGGTACGGGGAGCGTGGTAAAATATCGCGAATTTTGAGATCACTTGAGGATTAGCGAGGTGAACTGATGAAGGTTACGCCGGGGAAACAGAAGGGCATGAAGGCGGTGTCGAATGAGCGCGGCGTGATCGCTGCTGCTGCCATGGATCAGCGCGGCTCTTTGAAGAGCGCGATTTCTAAGGATAAGGGCATCGATAAGTCCGCGGTTACGCCTGAGATGATGTCGGAATTTAAAGAGGCGGTGACGCGGATTCTTACGCCTTATGCGAGCGCGATTTTGCTGGATCCGGAATATGGATTGAAAGCTGCTAAGGAACGCGCGAAGAACGCTGGCTTGCTGCTGGCTTATGAGAATTCCGGTTACGACAATACGCGCCCGGGGCGTTTGCCGGATTTGCTGGATCATTGGTCGGTGCGACGGCTCGTGGCTGCGGGCGCGGATTGCATCAAAATTTTGCTTTATTACACGCCATTTGACTCTTCGGAGATCAACGAAACGAAACATGCTTGGGTCGAGCGCATTGGCGGTGAATGTACCGCCTCGGACGTGCCGTTCTTTCTCGAATTTGTCGGCTACGAAGAGAAGGGCGACGAAAAGGGAATCGAGTTTGCGAAGAAGAAGCCCGAGATTGTAACCAAGAGCATGGCGGAATTCTCGAAGCCTCAATATGGCGTAGATGTTTTGAAAGTGGAAGTGCCTGTGAATATGGCGTTCGTGGGTGGAACGCGCGCGTGCAAGGGCGAGTCGGCTTATACGCGCGATCAGGCCAAGGATTATTTCCGCCAGGCGGCGGCCGCTGCTAAAAAGCCGTTCATTTATTTGTCAGCGGGGGTTAGTAACGAAGTTTTTTCGGAGACTTTAGACCTGGCTGCGGAGTCGGGCACGAATTTTTCCGGAGTGCTATGCGGGCGGGCTACCTGGAAGGACGGCATGCCGATCTACGCTAAACAGGGATTGAAGGCACTGGAAGATTGGCTCTCGAACGAGGGCGTTAAGAATATTAAGAATGTGAATGACCGTCTGGGCGCAGCGAAACCGTGGTTCAGTTTCTATGGCGCGAGTTCGGCAGCGGCATTGTCCGACTGACGCGCGGGACTCTCCCGAACCAATCAAAAGATGGCTTCCTCAGGAACAAATGCGCGGCGAGATTCGCACGGCCTCGCCACTTTGGCGTTGCGATCTTCGCGGCGTACGGAGCTTATCAACATTACTTCTGAGGTGCAGGCGCTCGTCGCGGAGTCCGGATGTTCTGCCGGCGTCTGTCATATCTATGTGCCGCATACCACGGCTGGAGTGATCATCAACGAAGGTTATGACCCGGATGTGGCGCGCGATATGGAAGTGGCGCTCGACCGCTTGATTCCGCACAAGGGTGATTACCGGCATGCGGAAGGGAATTCGGATTCGCATATCAAGACGGCGCTGGTGGGATCGTCGCAGTCGCTATTTATCGAGCAAGGGCGCTTGGGATTGGGCCGCTGGCAGGCCATTTTCTTTTGCGAGTTTGATGGGCCGCGGCATCGCGATGTGCGGGTGAAGATTGTTGCGGATTAGGGTGATTGTCGGCGTTTGTGCGCGGTGTTAACCTCTTTCGAGATGACTAGCGGGCTTTATATTCAGGTTCCTTTCTGCCAGACGAAGTGCACCTACTGCAATTTCCATACCGGCGTTTTTTCCTCTCAGCTTTACGAGCCTTATGCGCGGGCGGTTTGCCGCGAGATTGAAATTCGCGCGCGCGGGGATATCTGGCCGGCTTTCGATACTGCTTATTTTGGCGGAGGCACGCCGAGTTTGCTGGCGCCGGAAAATTTGGCGCGGATTTTGGACGCGGCACGAGCGAATTTTGATTGCCGGTTTGAAGAGGTCACGCTTGAGGCTGATCCCGAGACTATCACGCGGGAAAAAGCGGAGGCTTGGCTCGCGGCGGGATTTAATCGCGTTAGCTTGGGGGCGCAGTCGTTCAATGATTTGGAATTGCAGGCGGCCGGGCGCATGCACCGGCGGACGGATATCGCCGCGTCGGTTTCGACTTTGCGCACGGCTGGATTCCGGAATTTGACTTTGGATTTGATCGCCGGCCTACCGCATCAGACGGCGGATTCCTGGCGCGATTCGGTGGAAAGTCTTTTGCGCCTTGAGCCGGAACACATTTCCATTTACATGATGGAAATCGATGAGGGCAGCCGATTGGGACGTGAAGCGATCGCTGGCGGCGAGCGCTACTCTGCCGGTGAATTGCCGAGCGATGACGCTATGGCTGATTCTTATGAACTGGCGTGTGGTTGGTTGGCCGATGCTGGATTTGAGCATTACGAAATTTCGAATTGGGCGCGGCCGGGATTTCGTTCGCGGCACAATTTGAAATATTGGCGGCGCGAGCTTTATTTGGGATTGGGGGCTGGGGCGCATTCGTTTGATGGGCTGCGGCGCTGCGCTAATTCGCACGAGCCGGCGGGTTATGTGGCGTCCATCGAGCTGGGTCGATTGCCTACGGAGCAGGAGTCGACGGTCAGCGAAAGGGAAGCTTTGGAAGAACGGATTTTTCTTGGATTGCGGCAATTGGAGGGAATTGATTTGTCGGCTTTGACCGGTGCGCGAGAGAATTCGTTGCCTGCGCGGATTGAAGACATGCGTCGAGATGGGTTGGTGATTGTTGATGGTGGGCGATTGCGTTTGGCGCCGGATCGATTGACGGTTTCGAATGACGTGCTTGTGGAATTGATGGAGGCCGTTTGAGCGCTACCGAAAAAATGGGCCGAACGGCGGGAGGGGCTGAAGGCCCTCCCCTACACTTGGCGGTCGATTTGCGCTCCGATACGGTTACTCGGCCTACGGCTGCTATGCGGCGGGCCATGGCTGAGGCTGAGGTTGGAGATGATGTTTACGGCGAAGATCCGACCGTGAACCGATTGCAGGTGCGGGCTGCTGAAATTTTTGGGCGCGAGGCTGCGCTTTTTGTGCCAAGTGGATCGATGGGGAATTTGCTGGCGATCAGAGGCTGGGCGCCGGCCGGGACTGAGATTGTTTGCGAGGCGCGGGCGCATACGAATCAGTATGAATTGGCTTCGATGTCGGCTTTGGCTGGATGTTTCCCGCGCACGGTGCTTGCGACGGATGGAATACTTTCCTGGGAGTTGGTCGAGAGTCTGATCCGGCCTAAGAATTACCTTTTTTCGCAGACTGGATTGGTGTGGCTCGAGAATACGCACAATATGGCGGGCGGGACCGTCCATCCGCAGGCGAGTGCCGACGAGATTTGCGACAACGTACATTCGCTTGGGCTGCCGATTCATTTGGACGGGGCGCGGATTTTTAACGCGGCGGTGGCTATCGGGAAGAGCGTGGCGGAATTATCGCGCAAGTTTGATTCGGTGATGTTTTGTTTGTCGAAGGGGCTCGGGGCGCCGGTGGGCTCGATGTTGCTCGGATCGCGGGAGTTTATCGCCAAGGCGCACGTGACGCGCAAGATGTTGGGTGGGGCGATGCGGCAGGCCGGGGTGGTGGCGGCGGCCGGATTGATTGCGCTCGAGGAATCGCCGGAACTTTTGAGGCGGGATCATGAGAATGCGCGTTTTTTGGCGGAGGGGCTGTCGCGGATTCGAGGGGTTTCGGTCGATCCGAAGAAAGTGGTTACCAACATTGTGATTTTCGATGTGACTGGGACCGGAAAAACCGCGGCCGAAATTTCTGGCGCACTGGCAAGGAAGAAAATCCTGGCTAATCCCACCGAGAAATTCTTGATTCGCATGGTTACACATTGTGATGTGGATCGGGCGGGGTGCGAGCAGGCTTTGCAGGTAGTGGATGAGGTTGTGACGCATTAGCGGCAGGCGGCAATCGGCGCAAAGTTGCGTGAAGATGCTGCGCTGAAGCGCACCGCTACGAAAGATGAAATTCAATTGGGGCTTGGGGGGGGTCATGTTTTCTGGGTTTCTGCGGACGGGTGCGGTTTTGGGCATTTTCGTTGGGGGAGTTTTCTTGATGGCTTGGATTGGGACTGAACCGGCTTCGGGAACGATGCCGAATGGGGCGCCGACTGTCGATGAAGCGCGCGCGTTTACCGACGCCGCGGAGACCAAGCTGCTGGATTTGTGGATTAAATCCGGAAGGGCTTCGTGGGTGCAGCAAACATTTATTACCGATGACACGCAGCGCATTTCGGCGGACGCCGACTTGGCGGTGAAATCGGAGACGGCGCGGCTCGCGGCTGAGGCGCGGCGGTTTGATGGAATGACATTGCCGGAGGACGTGGCGCGCAAATTGAAATTGATCCGGCTGTCGGTGGATATTCCGGCGCCGCGCGATCCTGCGGAAGCGGCCGAGCTGGCGAAGATCGATTCGTCGTTGCATGCGGATTACGGCAAAGGGAAGTGGTGTCCGGATGCGTCGGACGCTTCGAAATGCCTGAATATCGATCAACTCGAGAAACTTATGGCATCGAGCCGCGATCCGGAGGAATTGAAGCGCGCGTGGATTGGCTGGCATGCGATTGCGCCGCCGATGCGTGAGCGTTATGAACGAATGGTCGAACTCGGGAACAAAGGGGCGCGCGAATTGGGTTTTGCGGACATGGGCTCGCAGTGGCGCTCGAATTACGATATGCCGCCCGATAAATTTGCCGCGGAAATCGAGAGGCTTTGGCAGCAGGTGCGTCCGCTCTATGAATCGCTGCACGCTTACGTAAGGACACGGTTGCACGAAAAGTATGGCGCCGCTGTTCCCGCCGACGGTCCGATTCCCGCGGAACTTTTGGGGAATTTGTGGGCGCAGGGCTGGACGAATATTTATCCGCTCGTTGCCCCGCCGCAGGGAGATTCCGGGTACGACCTTACTGAGATTTTGAAATCGCGGAATACCGATGCGGTCGGAATGGTGAAATTCGGCGAGCGCTTCTTCGTTTCGCTGGGATTCGATCCGCTGCCGGAGACATTTTGGAAGCGGTCGATGTTTGTGAGGCCGCGCGACCGCGAGGTGGTGTGCCATGCGAGCGCCTGGAGCATCGATTTCCGCGACGATTTGCGCGTGAAGATGTGCATCCAGATCAACGATGAAGATTTCACCACCGTTCACCACGAGCTGGGCCACAATTTTTATCAACGCGCTTATAACCAGTTGCCGCCGCTCTTTCAGAATGGCGCGAATGACGGATTCCACGAAGCAGTCGGCGATACCATCGCGCTTTCGATCACCCCGGATTATTTGCACGAAATCGGATTGCTCGATAAAACGCCGGGTGATTCCGGCGATATCGGATTCTTGATGAAGCATGCCCTCGACAAAGTGGCGTTTCTGCCTTTTGGGCTTTTAATCGATCAATGGCGCTGGAAAGTTTTCTCGGGCGAAATCAAGCCGGCGGATTACAACAAGTCTTGGTGGGAATTGAAGCGCAAGTATCAGGGAGTGGTGCCGCCGGTGGAACGTTCGGAGGCGGATTTCGATCCTGGCGCGAAATATCACGTGGCGGCGAATGTGCCTTACACGCGTTATTTTCTGGCGGCGATTTATCAATATCAATTTCACCGGGCGCTTTGCAAAGCGGCGGGGTTTAGCGGCCCGCTGTACCGCTGCTCGATTTATGGGAACAAAGCCGCGGGCGCGCGCTTGAAGAAGATGTTGGAGATGGGGCAGAGCAAGCCGTGGCCGGACGCGCTGGAGGCTGTTGGCGCGGGGCGCGAGTTGGATGCCTCGGCGATCCTGGAATATTACGCGCCGCTCAAGAAATGGCTGGACGAGCAGAACGCCGGGCATCCGACGGGCTGGTGATTGCAGAGTCGTACGGTATCAGAGCCGTGTGCTATAAATGATGGAGTGAGGCGGCGAGGGTGACGTGGATTTTTCGCTAACAGAAGAACAAGCGCAGTTGCGGCGAAGCGTCCGGGAATTTGCCGAGGGCGAGATTTTGCCGCATGTGATGGAGTGGGACGAGGCGTCTCACTTTCCTTCCGAAATTATCCCCAAGCTCGGCGAAATGGGATTGCTGGGTGTGATTTTCCCTGAGAAATACGGTGGCGCTGGGTTGGGTTACGTCGAATACGCGATTGTGATCGAGGAATTATCGCGCGTGGATGGCTCGGTGGGAATTATCGTCGCGGCGCACAATTCGCTTTGCTCCAATCACATTTATAAATTTGGCACCGAAGCGCAGAAGAAAAAATATCTGCCGGATTTGACCACCGGGAAAAAGATTGGCTGCTGGTCGTTGACTGAACCCGAAGCGGGATCTGATGCCGGTGGCACGCGCACGCAGGCGATCGCGAAAGACGGCGGCTGGGTGATCAACGGCTCGAAGACTTTCACGACCAACGGGCATTACGCGGATGTTTGCGTAGGGATGGCCGTCACCGATAAATCTAAAAAGAGCCACGGAATTTCCGCATTTATCGTCGAGAAGGGCACCAAAGGATTTAGGCCCGGCAAGAAGGAAAACAAGCTTGGCTTGCGAGCGAGCGACACTTCTGAAGTGATTTTCAGCGATTGCTTCGTTCCCGGCGGGAATTTGTTGGGCAAAGAGGGCGAGGGATTCGTCAATAGTTTGCAGATTCTCGATGGCGGGAGGATTTCGATTGCTTCGTTGGGCCTCGGAATGGCGCAGGGCGCTTATGAAGCGGCGCTGAAATACTCGAAGCAACGCAAGCAATTCGGAAAAGCGATCAGCGAGTTTCAAGCCATACAATTCAAATTGGCCGACATGGCTACAGAAATCGAAGCCGCGCGATTGCTCACGTATCACGCGGCCTGGCTTGCGGACAGAGCGATTGCCGCCGGAGAAGAAGGCGGCGGCCGATTTACACGCGAATCGAGTATGGCAAAGCTATATGCCGGAGAAGTCGCGGTGCGTGTGGCGAATGAGGCCGTGCAAATTTTCGGCGGCTACGGATTTGTGAAAGATTATCCCGCGGAGAAGTATTACCGCGACGTGAAACTCTGCACCATCGGCGAAGGAACCAGCGAAATTCAGCGGCTGGTGATCGCCCGGCAACTTCTCGGGAAATCCTGAAGTAGATGGCTCGCTCCTAATGCCTACCACGACGGAAAACTGGGCGGAGCAGGTGCGCGCAGGCGAAGTGCGGGCAATTTCGCGTGCCGTGACGGCGATTGAAAATCGCGCGCCGGAGGGCGAGAAGCTTTTGCGGGAGCTTTTTCCGCACACGGGCCAGGCATATCGCATCGGAGTGACCGGCGCGCCCGGAACAGGGAAGAGTACGCTGGTCGATCGACTCGCGGCTTATTACCGCGGCCAGAAGAAAACTGTCGGAATTATTGCCGTCGATCCATCTAGCCCGTTTACTGGGGGCGCGATTTTGGGCGATCGCGTGCGCATGCAGGGTCACGCCACGGATTCCGGAATTTTCATTCGCTCGATGGCCACACGCGGCTCGCTCGGCGGATTGGCGCAGGCCACCAGCGATACGGCGCTATTGCTCGATGCAGCCGGGAAGGAATTCATTCTCGTCGAGACGGTGGGAGTGGGGCAGGGCGAAATTGAAATTGTGCGGCTGGCGGATTGCACTTTGGTGGTGTTGGTGCCCGGAATGGGCGACGATGTGCAGAATCTGAAAGCCGGATTGATGGAGATCGCCGATATTTTCGTTTTGAACAAATGCGATCGCGAGGGCGCGGACCGCTTCGAGGAGCAATTGCGGGCGATGTTAACCATTGCGCCGGAGCGCGGCGGCTGGCGGCCGCCCGTGGTGCGCACAATCGCCACAGAGAATAAAGGCATCGCAGAACTGGCGGGCGAGATCGAGCGCTTCCGGAGACATTCAGTCGGCGCCGAAAATCGCCGCGCGCGGGAAATCGATTTGTGGAAGACGCGGCTGATCGAACTGCTCGAGCTGCGGTTAATGGAACGCGTCGAGCGGGCAGGGATCGATGATGCGGCGCTGAGTGCACTCGCGGTGCGGATTTCTAATCGCCAAATCGATCCGTATGCGGCAGTGAATGAGATTTTGGCGACGGCCGGATTGGGAGACGCGCGGTGAGATTTGGCGAATTGGAATTCACGCTCGTCAGCGACGGCGGATTCCGGCTGGATGGCGGCGCGATGTTTGGCGTGGTGCCCAAGCCGCTCTGGGAAAAGAAAATCGCGGGCGACGAGCGCAATCGCATTCTGCTCGGGATGAATTGCGTGCTAGCTCGGACGGCAGGGAAAACCGTGCTGATCGAAACTGGCGCGGGCGACAAGCTCGACGCGAAGCTACGCGGAATTTACGCGATCGAGGAAGGCCCGCGGTTGCTCGACCGGCTTGCAGCGCACGGAGTGACGCCGGATCGCGTCGACATCGTGGTGGATACGCACCTGCACTTCGATCATTGCGGCTGGAATACGCGGATCGTGAATGGGAAAGCGGTGCCGACGTTTTCGAACGCGAAATATTTCGTGCAGCGCGGCGAGTTCGAGCACGCCAAGGCACCCAACGAGCGAGACCGCGCCAGCTACATGCCCGACAATTTTATGCCAGTCGAAGCCGCCGGGCAGTTTGAGCTGCTCGATGGCGATCGCGTAATCGCCCCGGGCATCGAATTGATTCGCGTGCCCGGCCATAATGCCGATATGCAATGCGTGCGACTTTCTGGTGGCGGAAAGTCGGCGTTTTGTTTCGTGGATTTGGTGCCGACGACCGCGCATCTACCGTTTCCGTGGATTATGGGCTACGACTTGTATCCCATGCAGACGCTAGCCAACAAAAAGAAGTGGATTCCGGAGATCGCAGCCAGCGGCGCGCTAGTGATTTTTGCCCATGATTTCAATGTGCCGGCAGCGTATTTGCGCCAGCACAAGAATCAGTTCGAAATTGAGCCGGCACGGGTGGATTGAAATGGCGAAAAAGCCCGCACAACGCAAATCCAAAACAAAATCGAGTGACGCAGTTCGCATCGGAATTATCGGCGGCAGCGGTCTGTATTCCATGTCCGGATTGACCGCTACTCGCGAAGTGCGCGTCAAAACTCCGTTCGGCGAACCTTCAGATGCTTTTGTGATCGGCGAGCTGGAAGGGCACCGCGTGGCATTTTTGGCCCGCCACGGACGCGGCCACCGGCTTTCCCCGAGCGAAATCAACTACCGCGCGAATATTTGCGCTTTGAAGATGCTGGGCGTTGAGCGCGTGCTTTCCGTCAGCGCGGTAGGGTCTTTGCGCGAAGAATATGCGCCGCTCGATTTTTTGATCCCGGATCAGTTTTTCGATCGCACGCGCTTGCGTCGCTCTACTTTTTTTGGCGATGGCGTGGTGGCGCATGTGGGCTTCGACCGGCCGGTTTGCGGGCAGCTTGCCGGGGCGCTGGGTGCAGCTTGTGAGCGCGCAAATGTGAACGTACATCGCGTCGGAACTTACGTGTGCATGGAAGGACCGCAATTTTCGACGCTCGCGGAATCGCATACTTACCGGCAATTACGTTTCGACGTGATTGGCATGACGAACTTGACCGAAGCGAAGCTCGCGCGCGAAGCCGAGCTTTGTTATGCGACAGTGGCAATGATCACAGATTACGACTGCTGGCATCCGGCGCACGCTTCGGTGACCGTGACGGAGATTATCGAGAATTTGACGCGCAACGCGACGAACGCGCAAAACGTGATCCGCGAAACAGTGAAACACATGGTGGACACGCGCGATTGCAAATGCGGCTCGGCGCTGGCTCATGCCATCTTGACGGACCGGAAACTAATTCCGGTGACCGTGAAGAAACGGCTGGCCGCGATAGCTGGCAAATACCTGGCGTAAGAACGGGAGCGTGGATGTCCTTACTCGTTGTGGGATCAGTGGCGTACGACGCGATTGAAACGCCTTTTGGAAAGGTTGATCGCACGCTGGGCGGTGCGGCCAGTTATTTTGCGCTGGCGGCCAGCCGGTTTACGCCGGTGCGGCTGGTCGGCGTCGTCGGCGACGATTTCGAGAAGCGCGACGAGGACATCCTGCGGCATCATCGCATCGATGTGGCTGGCCTTGAGCGCGCTGCAGGCAAGACTTTCTTCTGGGCTGGGCGCTACAGCCAAAACATGAATGAGCGAACGACGCTGGCGACGGAGCTGAACGTTTTCGCGGCGTTCAATCCGAAATTGCCGCCGTCGTTTACGGACTCGCCCTACGTATTTCTCGCGAACATCGATCCCACCTTGCAACATTCCGTGCTGAAGCAGATTCGAGGCAAGCCCAAGCTCGTAGCGCTCGACACCATGAATTACTGGATCGAGCGAACGCCCGCCGAATTGCGCGAGACGCTGAAACACACCCAAGTCTTGATGATCAACGATGATGAAACTCGCCAACTGAGCGGCGAGCATAATTTATTGCGAGCTGCGAAGCGCATTTTCAGCATGGGCCCCAAAACTCTGGTGATCAAGCGCGGCGAACATGGGGCTTTGATGGTGCACGATCGCTTTTTGTTTTCTGTGCCGGGATTTCCGCTGGAGGAAGTGCACGATCCTACCGGCGCCGGAGATAGCTTTGCTGGCGGGTTCATGGGCTACCTGGCGAGCGCTGGACGCGTTACGGATGAAGCGCTGCGGCGTGCTATGGTGTTTGGCTCGGTGTTGGGGAGTTTTGCGGTGGAGAAATTTGGAGTGGAGCGTTTGAAAACGCTTACCCTGCGCGAGATTCGTGCGCGGGCGATGAAATTTCACCGGCTTACGGCGTTTGAGCTTTAGGGTTTTGCTGCGCGCTCCGTCGGCGGGTGTTGCATGTGGCGTGTTCCCGGTCGTCGGAGCCGGCAGGGACGCGAGCGGTACGGAAGAGGGGCCGCGAGCCAACCTGCGGGGGCGAAGTGGAATCCGATGGAACGGCCGGGCTGCATTTGCGAGCGGGGCGTTGCCGTGTTAAATCTGGCTGGGCTTACGGGGAGAACCTTTTGATTCGATCGGGGTTGCGGCTGGCATTTGGTGCGGTCATCTTGTGCGGATTATTTGGCTGTGGCAGCGGCGGACCGACGGTCAACCCCACGCCCATTGTTTCCACGATTTCTCCCGAGGATGCCATTGCCGGCGGGCCTGCGTTTCAACTGAATGTGGTGGCGCTGAACGTGGAAACCACTTCGGTCGTGAATTGGAACGGCAGCCCGCGCACCACCACCACCGATCCGAATACCGGGCAGCTTGTGGCGCAGATTATGGCGACCGATATCGCCGTGCCGGGAACGGCGGACATTACCGTGGTGACTCCGGCGCCGGGTGGCGGCATATCCAACGACATCACATTTTTCATCGATGCTCCTGCGAATCCGGCTCCCACGATTTCAAGTTTGAGTCCGGCGTCGACGGCAGCGGGCGGAGCGGCGTTCACTCTCACGGTCGCGGGCAGCGGCTTCATCAATAGTTCCAGCGTGAATTGGAATGGCAGCCCACGAGCGACGACATTCGGCAGCTCGACGCAGCTTACGGCCGCGATTCTGGCGAGCGACATCGCCACTGCCGGCACTGCGAATGTCACAGTTACAAATCCTGCGCCGGGCGGAGGGACTTCGGCGGCCTCGACATTCACGATCACCAATGGCCCGACGGCTTCGAAGGCGTCGATCTTCTCGCTGGTTTCCGCGACTGCTTCCGGCGATCCAGGAAATGGGCCGAGCGGAGAGCCGCGCATGGATCAGTCAGGTCGATTCGTCGCGTTTGAATCCGCGGCAACAAATTTGCTCGAGAGCGGCACGAAAGCAGAAGTGTTTTTGAGAGACACGTGTGTAGGCGTCGGGAATTGCACTCCGGATACGGTGGCCGTAGATGTGGCGCGCGGCGGCGGCGCAGCGAATGGCGGATTAGGACGCGGGCTGGCGATTAGCGCGGACGGTAGATATGTGGCGTTCTCGTCGCATGCGACGAATTTGGTATCCGGGCAATTCCGCGAAGGACCGCAGATTTATTTGCGAGATACTTGTGCGGGCATTGCGGCCGCGAAGAAGTGCGCGCCCTCGACGACATTAATTTCCGTGAGTTTGAACGGGACGGCCGGAGATGCGGCGAGTGAATTTCCGGCGGTCAGTGCGGGGGGAAGGTATGTGGCGTTTGCCTCGTCGGCTTCGAATCTCGTCGCAGGCGCGGAAGCCGGCGTGCCGCAGATTTATTTGCGCGATACATGCCTGGGCTCAGGTACGAAGGACTGCGTTCCGCGCACGACTCTGATTTCGCAAGACGCGTCCGGCCACCCTGGCAAGAGTGCGAGTTTACAGTCATCGATTTCGCGCGATGGGCGGTATATCGCGTTTGACTCAGTGGCATCGAATCTTGTGGCCGGGACTTTCTCGGGCGCGTCGAATATTTTCTTGCGGGATACTTGCCTCGGCGCTAGCGCTGGCAGCGACTGCAGCGCATTTACCGCGATCGTCTCCGTGAATGCCGATGGACTTGCCGTCGACGGGGCGAGTTTCGGCCCGGCGATTAGTGGCGACGGGCGCTATGTGGCGTTTGCGACGCGGGCTGGCAATGCCGCGAAGGGCGATGCCAGCCACGCGCAGAAAATCGTGGTGCGGGAAACCTGCTTGAGCGCGCGCGCCACCGAATCGTGTGCCCCGCAGACCGAGCTCGTATCCTCTCCGGGATCCGCCGATGCGCACTCGCCGTTCATCAGCGCCGATGGCCGATTCGTCACTTACGTTACCGACGATGGCGGCTCCTCGCTCGGCGCGATTCGCGCATTTCTACGCGATACGTGCGTGGGCGGCGTCGCGTCGTCAGCCTGCGTTGCGCGCACCAGCCTGATCGTTGGATCGGGCCCTGGAAAAAAGAGCGCGTTGGCGGGCGGGAAATCCTGGTTTGGCGCGCCCGTCAGCCTTGACGGAAATGTGGTCGCATTGTTTTCTACCGGCCCGGTGTCCGGGCTGAAAGGTAATCTCAGCGGGGCGGGAGATGTGCTTATCGGAATTCTTCCCGCGGCACAGTAAGTTCCATTCAATTTCCGCGGGGATTGCAAACAATTCAAGGTCCGGCACGTCGAACTTCTGAGGTGTGTGCCTGGAGGTAAGAATGCTGCAAAGAGTTCGAAGAACGCGCGCGACGGCGGTGCTGGCAACCAGCCTTGCGGCGCTGACTTTCTTGGGCGCGAGTTTTTGGGCGCGTAATTCCCGCGCGGATGGCATTCCGGCGACGGCCGCGGGGGAGCTCAATGTGCCTCGCGTCAAAATTATGGATACCAAGCTGCCCAACGGCTTGCGTGTGCTGATTGTCGCGGATCACACTGCGCCGGTGTACGCCATCGATGTTTGCTACAACGTGGGCAGCCGCAACGAGCGGCCAGGCCGCACCGGCTTTGCGCATCTTTTCGAGCACATGATGTTCGAAGGGTCGGAAAATGTGGGCAAGGGCGAGCATTTCATTCTGATTTTCAATAACGGCGGGGAAATGAACGGCACCACCAACGAAGATCGCACTACCTACTTCGAAGAATTGCCCACCAATCAACTCGACCTGGGACTTTTTCTCGAATCCGACCGCATGAAATCGCTCACCATCACGCAGGACAAGCTGGATAACCAGCGCAATGCGGTGCAGGAAGAGCGTCGCCTGGGCGTCGATAATGAGCCTTATGGGAAAGCGGAAGTCGATCTCGGCAATCTTGCTTACGACAATTTCGCTTACAAGCACTCGACGATTGGCTCGATGGCGGACCTGGACGCGGCCAGCATTGACGACGTGCGCGAGTTTTTCCGAATTTATTATGCGCCGAATAACGCGGTGCTCACGCTGGTCGGTGATCTCGACCCCGAGGCCACACTCGAGAAAGTTAAGAAATATTTCGGATCGATTCCCTCGCAGACTATACCGCCCGGGCCGGATCTGAACGAAGAAACGCACTATGGCGAACGGCGCGAGGTAATTTACGACCAGCTCGCGCGTTTGCCGCAAATCAGCATCGCCTATCGCATCGCGCGCGGGAACACGCCGGAGAATCGCGCGGCGCGCGCCCTGGCACTGATTCTGGGGCAAGGCCGCAGCTCGCGGCTCTACCAGCATCTGATCAAGGAAAAGCAACTGGCGATCCAAGTCTCGTCGTACTCCGACAATCGGATCGGGCCGAGCCTCCTCTATATCAATGCCACGCCGCGCCCGGGCGTCAAAGTGGAGGATCTCCAGAAAGCCATCGATGAGGAAATTGCGGCGGTGAAAAAGGATGGAGTGACCGCCGCTGAATTGAGCAAAGCTAAAGCGATTTTGCGGCGGCAATATATTCAAACGCGCGCTTCGGATTTGTTCATGGCTCTCACGATGGGTGATTTGGCCGTGAAGTTTAACGATCCGGAATTGATCAACACCGTCGGCGCCAGCTACGAAGCCCTGACCGTCGAGCAAGTCAACGAGGCAGCCAAGAAATACCTGGATCGCGATCAACGCGCAGTGGTGATTACACTTCCCGGAAAACAGGAAGCGGACGCGACTAAGGGAGGTGCACAGTGAAGCTCATGAATTGGAAAGCGGTCGCGGCATTGAGCGGGTGTGCGATAGCTTGCAGTCTCGCGCCTGGCGCGCGGGCGCAGGCTGGCGGCGCGGGGCAGGACAAGAGTGTGCCGCTATCTTCGGTGGTGCGCCTCAATCGCGCGCCGGTGAGCAAAGAAATTCTGAAAGTGAAATTGCCGCAGGCTTCCGTACACAAATTGCCGAACGGCATGACCGTGCTGATTCTCGAGCAGCACAAGCTTCCCACCATCGCGATCGAGCTCGACATGGAGCCCGGAGCCATTGCCGATCCCACTCCGGGCATGGCGAAATTCACCGCTGAAATGTTGCGCGAGGGGACCGCGAAGCGCAATAGCTCGGCGATTGCGGGTGCCGTCGATGAAATCGGCGCGCAACTCAGCAGCGAGGCGGATTTTGGCGGCAGCGATTCGACCGTGTATATCGCGGGCCTGACCGATTCCACCGAAACTCTCTTCGATCTTCTCAGCGATATTGTTTTGCATCCGAGTTTTCCGGCTGAGGAGCTCGAGAAATATAAAAAGCGCGAGCTTGGCAATCTCGACGAGGAAATGTCCCGGCCGTATTTCCTGGCGGACAAGGAATTTCACAGGGCGCTCTACGGCGACACGAATTACGCCGTGACCGCGCCGACGCCTGCGCAAGTTCAGGCGGTCACTTCCGAAATGCTCGCCGAATATCACCACAAATACTATGTGCCGGGAAATGCGGTGTTGGGAATCGTCGGTGACGTAAACACCGCCGACATTCTGAAGCTCGCCGAAAAATACTTTGGCGATTGGCCGAAAACGGCACCGCCGACGGTAAAGCTGGCGGAAGTTCCTGCGCCGCAACCGAAGAAGGTCGTATTGGTGGATCGGCCGGGTTCCGTGCAGACGAACATTGTCGCAGGCAATCTGGCAATCACGCGCACCGATCCGGATTACTTCGCCTTGACGGTGATGGATCACATCGTAGGCGGCGGGCCAAGCGCCCGGCTGTTCTTGAACTTGCGCGAGCTGCACGGATACACGTACGGCGCCTATAGCGGGCTGAATACTGACGTCTATCGCGGATCGTGGAACGCCAACACAGAAGTTCGCACCGCGGTGACCGAGGGCTCGCTGCACGAGCTGTTCAATGAGTTTGATCGCATCCGAACTGAGCCAGTGCCCGCAGCGGAACTTGATGAAGCTAAGCGCGCACTGGTGGCCAGCTTTGCGCTATCGCTCGAAAATCAATTGCAACTCCTCGGCGACGCACTCGAAGTTCACCACTATGGTCTGCCAGACGATTACTGGGATAAATATCCGGAGCATATCGATGGCATCGATGCAGCCGCCGTGATGGCAGCGGGGAAGAAGTACGTCGACGTCGATCACATGCAGATAATTTGCGTAGGCGATGCAAAGCAGATCAAGGATGCAGTAAGCAAGTATGGCCCGGTAACGGAAGTAGCCGCTCCACCCGAGGAAAAGTAAAAAGTAGGACGAGCCTCAGTCGAGGCGGCGCACTGGTAGCACAGCCACTCTTGGCTGGGGCTGTTGTCATCGACGTCACTCAACTTAGGCGCGCCTAAATCCGACACAGCCAAGAGTGGCTGTGCTACGTTGCCGTGCCATTCAGGAATTTCTCGCGCCGCGTTGCTGGACTCCCTCCCGCGAATTCCTTATTCTCAAATTCTTCGATGGCTAATGCCGTGAAACCCAGCGCACTTCGTCCGGGAGACGCAATCCGCGTGATTGCCTCCGCCAGTCCCGTCGACGCGGAGCGTTTGCGCGCCGGGATTGCCGAGATCGAAAAACTCGGATTTGTCGCGCGTCACAATCCGCGGCTGCTCGAGCGCGATGGATTTTTCGCCGGGAGTACGGAATCCCGCCGCGGCGAATTGATGGACGCTTTGCGCGAGCTGGACACCCGCGCAATTTTCTGCGCGCGTGGCGGCTATGGATCCGGCTATCTGATCGATCACTCTGCCGACTGGAATTCATTTCGCGGCTTGGAACGGAAACTCTTCGTCGGGTATAGCGACGTCACATTGCTGCAGGTTTTTTTCTGGCAGAAATTTGGTTGGGTTAGTCTGTATGGACCGATGGTTGCAGCAGGATTCGACCATGGAGCCGGGGCAGCGCACGGCTACGATGCGGCGTCGTTCGCGCACGCAATTTCCGGGACGCTGCACGGGTGGAACATCGATTTGGCCGGAGAGACGCTTGCGCCCGGCCGAGCCGACGGCGTCTTGCTCGGCGGATGTCTGACGCTCGTTGAGATGACGCTGGGAACGCCGTGGGAATTGGACGCGCGCGGCGCGATTCTGCTGCTCGAAGATCGAGGGATGAAGCCCTGGCAAGTAGATCGCGCGCTTTTGCATCTTCGCCAAGCGGGCAAATTGAGCGAAATTCGAGGCATCATATTTGGCGATTTTCCCGATTGCGAGCCGCCAGCCGGCACCGAGACGGTGCGCGATGTCGCGGCGCGCGTCTGCGGCCCGCTCAAAATTCCGGTCGTTTGGGGCGCGCCATTTGGGCACACGGCGCGGCCGATGCTGACAATTCCTCTGGGAGTGCAAGCGCGATTGATCTCAGAGGGCGCGGGGCGAATCGAGATTCTCGAGCCCGCATGCCGCGAATGAATAGAAAAGCGCTAGGCGAGTAGGGAAGGGATCGATGCTGGGAAATCACATCTCAAGCCGTTCCGGCCACATTCATTTGCTCGGGATCGGCGGCGCGGCGATGGCGCCGGTCGCCGGAATGCTGAAGGAGCGCGGCTATCATGTCACCGGCTCGGACACGAATGTCTATCCGCCGGCTTCTACGCTGCTCGCGTCACTCGGAATTCCATACAACGAAGGATTCCGCGCCGAGAATTTAAGGCCTGTGCCCGATTTGGCGGTAATCGGCAACGTGATCGCGCGCGGCAATCCCGAGCTCGAACACATCCTGGACGAAAAGGTTTCGTATTGCTCGATGGCGGAAATCATCGAAGAATTTTTCATACCGAAGCACAGCTCGATCGTGATCGCCGGCACGCACGGAAAAACCACGACAACGGCGATGCTGGCTTGGATTTTCCAGGTGGCAGGACGGCGGCCGGATTTTCTCGTCGGCGGTGTCGCGCCGAATTTCGGCGATCGCAGTTACGGCCTCGGCGGAGGCGAGGAATTCATCATCGAGGGCGATGAATACGAGACCGCCTTTTTCGATCGCGGCCCGAAATTCCTCCATTACCATCCTGAGGAATTGATTCTCACCTCGCTCGAATACGATCACGCCGATATTTATCCCGATCTTGCTTCGATCAGCAAACAATTCCGCCTGCTCGTGAATCTCGTCCCGCGCCGCGGCCGCATTCTGGTCTGGGGCGAAAGCGAAGAAGTCCTCCGCTGCACGGAAAAAGCATTTTGCCCGGTCGAGACCTACGGCCTCTCGGGCGAAGGTGATTGGTCGGCCGGCGATTTGCTCTGGGAAGATAATATGACCGCGTTTCGCGTGGCCTTCCGCGGCAAGGAAGTCGCGCGCATTCGCACGCCGGTGGCAGGCCGCCACATGATTCTCGATGCCCTCGCAGCCATAGGATTGGCTTACGGCCGCGGAGTGGAATGCGAAGCCATCGAGCAAGCCCTGGCGACATTCCAAAATGTTCGCAAGCGCATGGAATTCAAGGGCGATGCCGGCGGCGTGACGGTGATCGAAGATTTCGCGCACCATCCTACTGCGATTCGGCTCACGCTCGAAGCCGCGCGCACCCGCTGGCCAGGGCGTCGAATTTGGGCGGCCATCGAGCCGCGCTCGAATACCATGCGCCGCAAAGTTTTCGAAAAGGTGCTTCCCGAAGCGCTGGCGATCGCCGATGCGGCGCTGATCGGCCCGGTGAGCCGCGCCCAACTTTTGAAAGATGAAGACCGCTTTTCTCCCGCAAAAGTAGCGGAAGATGTGCAGGCGCTGGGACGTCCGGCGCAAGCGTTTGACTCTGCGGAAGAAATCGCCGAATATCTCGCGGCCGAATCGCGGCCGGGGGATGTTGTAATGATCATGTCGAATGGCAGCTTCGATGGCTTAAGCGGCAAGCTGCTCGAGAAATTGGCAGCTCATAGTGGAGTTCGCGCGTGATTCGATTCGCGCGCAGATTCCTCGTACCACTTATTTTCCTCTTGGCGATCGGAGCGCGGCCCGCGTCCGCCACCATCCATTACACAATTTCTCTTGAACAGCCCGACAAGCACATGTTCGCGGTGCGGATGGAGATTCCCCAGGCTCCCCTCGGAACCACGGTCGCTTTGCCGGCCTGGAACGCGCTCTACCAGGTGCGCGATTTTTCCTATCGTCTTCGTGATCTACATGCGGCCCCGGCTGAAAACTCCAATCAATCGGCCGCCTCGCTGCGTCTGATTCCCGTCGATAAGCAGACCTGGACAATCGGGCGCACAACCCCCGCATCGGCCGGCGCCTCAGCGGATTTCGTAATCAGCTACGAGATCGAGTGGAACGATCCCGGTCCGTTCAATTCGCAACTCAACGCGCAACACGCCTTCGTGAATTTCGCCGAGATTCTGATGTATCTCCCCGAACGCCGCGGCGAAGACACCCAGGTAACCTTCGAGCACGTTCCCGCGGGCTGGCACCTCGCCGCTGAACTCACTCCCGGGAAAACCGAGAACTCTTTCACCGCCGACAGCTACGATCATCTGGTCGATGCCCCGGTTGAAGCGGGCACATTTTCGCAACTTGCGTTTGACGAAGCCGGTGCCCACTTTCGCGTAATCATCGACGCAAAAGATTTCAATGCTCCGCAATTCGAAAGCGAACTGCATCGCGTCGTGAAATACGAACTGAGCATGATGGGCGGACCGCCATTTCACGAATACACGTTTTTCTTCCACATCGGTCCGTATCTCGAAGTCGGCGGCGGAGGCATGGAGCACTCGAATTGCACCGCCATATCCGCCAGCTCCGAACCCGGCGCGATCTCCATCGCCGCTCACGAATTCTTCCACGTCTGGAATGTGAAGCGCATTCGCCCGCAAGCGCTCGAACCCGTCGATTACACGAAAGAGCAGTACACGCGCGCCCTCTGGTTCTCCGAAGGGCTCACGAGCACGTATGCGTCCTTCGCGCAAGTCCGCGCAGGCGTCTGGAATGATCGCCAATTTTATGGCGATCTAGCGGATCAATTGCAGCGCCTCGATTCGAGCCCGGCCCGCAAGTGGCAAAGCGTGGAGGAATCAAGCCTCGATGCCTGGCTCGAAAAGTACGATCCCTACTATTCGCCCGATCGCAGCATCTCGTACTACAACAAGGGCCAAATTTTAGGGGTGCTTCTCGATATCGCCATCCGCGACGACACGGACAACAAGAAATCGCTCGACGACGTGATGCGCGGAATGAATGAGCAATTCGCCAAGCGCGGCCGCCTCTACAACGAGAGCGCCGACATCCGCGCCACGGTGGAGCAAATCGCGGGAAAATCCTTCGAGGAATTCTTCAGCCGCTACGTGAGCGGCGTGGAAGATTTACCCTACGACGATTTCTTCGCCCGCGCCGGCCTGCGTTTGAATCGCAGCAATCAAACCAAGGCAGATTACGGCTTCCGTTTTGGCCGCGGTCCCGGGTCGAGCTGGATCGTCTCAGAAATTCTGGCCGGAAGCAGCGCGGAATCCGCCGGCCTGCGCACTGGCGACGAACTCATCCAAATCAACGGGCAGAACATTTCGCCCGCCGTATTTCGCTGGCTGCGCGAGCGCGTCCCCGGCGACACTCTGCCGCTGAAAATTCGCCGCGACTCGCAGGAGATGGACTTCTCGCTGAAGATGGGCTCGCGCGACGTAACGCAATACTCCATCGAAGAAATCGCCAATCCCACGGAAAAGCAGCGCCGCATCCGCGAAGGAATGTTGCGCGGATCGACGAACTGACGCGCGATGATCCGCACGATCATCGTGATCGTGTATCTTACAATCGCCATTTTCCTAATCCTTCCGTTTTACATTCTCTATAGCGCCATCACCGGCGATCCCAATCCGATGTATCAGATCGCCATGAAAGCCCTGCGCCTGGTTTTGAAAATAATCGGGATTCGCGTGCACGTGGAAGGCGTGGAAAATATTCCGGCGCGCACCTGTATTTTCGTTTCGAATCATGTCAGCAACGTCGATCCGCCGGCTCTGGCGCCCTACATTCCGCGCCGCGTAGCGATTTTGGCCAAGAAGGAAGTTTTTCGCATACCGGTGCTGGCGACCGCTCTGCGGCAAGCCCGAATTTTACCGGTCGATCGCCGAAATAAAGAAGAGGCTTCCGCCACAGTAGATAAAGCCGTCGAGTATTTGCGCGACGGAACTTCTTATTTGGTCTTTGCCGAAGGCACGCGCAGCCGCGACGCGCATTTAAAGCCTTTCAAGAATGGCACTTTTGTAATGGCGATCGAAGCGGGTGTAATGGTCGTTCCGATTTCGCTAGCAGGCACGCAAAATCTGATGCGTAAAGGCGAGTGGTTCATCCGTCCGGGCGAAATGACGGTGCGATTCGGACCCGCAGTAGATGCGTCAGAATATTCGCAAGATCAAAGGGACGAATTGCGAAAGCGGGTACATGCGTTAGTAGAGGCGGGCCTGCCAGAAGAACAAAGACCAATCGACGATTCAAAGTAGCGCCGGCGTCTCTGCCGGCATCTTACGACCACAAGTTTCGCCAAAACCAAGCTCGCCGACGGCCTCGGAACAAACAAAAGGCAATCTCGTCACTAAGCACAAAATGGCCCACATCTTCTCACGTGTTACTCGGGCGGGCGCAGCAAGCCGGCGCCCCTACGGGAAAAACTTAATTGCCGCCTAGGATGTCGACACACGGATTCAACTCAGTTAAGTCCGCGCCCGCAATCGCGCCACCTCCGCCGTTAATTCGCGCACCTGCTTCTGCAATTCTGGCAAACGGCTAAATACCGCAATCGATTTCAACCAATTCTTATGCTCGATAATCGGCGAGCCGGAGACCAAAGCTCCAGCAGGAACATCGTTCGGCACACCGCTCTGCGGAGTAATCACCGCCCCGTCGCCAATCGTCAAATGACCCACAACGCCCACCTGCCCGGTCAGCACGCAGTTCTTGCCCACCTTCGCCGAGCCGGCAATCCCGACTTGCGCGCAGAGTAATGTGTTCTCCCCAACTTTGACGGCATGCGCGACGTGCACCAAATTGTCGATTTTCGCCCCGTCAGCGATATGCGTTTCGCCCATCGTCGCGCGATCCAACGTCGAATTGGCCTGAATTTCCACGTCGTTCCCAATTACCGCAATTCCGGTCTGCGGAATTTTGTACCAGCTTCCGTCAGCCTGCTTGGCGAACCCAAATCCATCGGAACCAACCACCGCCCCATTCTGCAGCGTAACGCGGTCGCCAACGCGCACGCGTTCGCGCACTACGGTATGCGAATGCGCCATAAAATCATTGCCAATCTGCGCGCCGCGATAAACCGTAACGAAGCTGTGCAGCACCGCGTTGTCGCCGATATTCACATTCTCGCTGACGACACAATATGGCCCGACGTGAGCGTTGGCCCCGATACGCGCCGAGGACGAAATGCTGGCAGTAGGATGAATTCCGGGAGCGTACTTAGGCGCCTGGTGAAAAATGCTCAGAGCCCGCGCGAAATCCAGATAAGGATTTTGCGAGCGCAGCACGGCCACCGGCATGGGTCCATCGTCCGGTGCCGCAAGAATCGCCGAAGCCTTGGTATTCGCCACCGAGGCGCGGTAGCGGCGATTGCTGAGAAACGTCAGGTGACCGTGCGCGGCCTCTTCGATGCCGGCCACGTCGGTAATCTCGATCCCCGCATCGCCTTCGAGTGCACAACCAAGCCGCTCGGCAAGCTCGCCAAGTTTCATTGAACTCTCCCAAACATCCGGCGTTCAATTTACCTCAGTTTGGGGAAATGCGGGGCAGAGGGCGAGGACAAGGACGCGGAAGGCCGAGCTATTCTTCGAAGAGCTTAGGTTGCGCGGACGCCACAGCAGCAGGACGAGCCAACCGCTTCGCCGCGCCCACCACTCCCAATACTTTCACCTCAGTCAACGCAGAGCGCGGCACATAAACGCGCGAGCAATTGCCGTGCAGATCCGGCGGGACGAATTGGATGCCGCGATCCAGAATCTCCAACAGCTCGTTCACAACGATGCCTTCCAAGGAATCGCCGTCGCGAAATGTCAATCGCAGCCACAAGCCTTCCAGTTTTGGGCGGCTCAAGAAGGATTTGCGCTCCGGGAGGTAAGTCTGATTGAGGTCATCCACGAAGTAAACCGCCTTAATCTCGTCGGCGGGTACAGCCTGATGCTCGCCATCAGCCGTCAGGAGGTCGATCGTGTCCGTTCCAGGAAGATCCGCTGGATTCACATATCCTTTGAGCGGTGTCAGGTCCAGCAGGAGTACTACGGCCTTCTTTCGAGTGGGCGAGCTCGAGCGGGTCTTCACTTCAGGCTCAGTTCAGCAGGGTGGTTGCGAAACTCACGAGGTTATGTTATCTTTATCGGCACTTATTGTCAAGTTGTTGGTGATAAAAGGGTTAGCAACGGAGAACCGCGCGATTGACCGAACACCGGCAGGTCCTGCAATCCGCCTCAACCATCACTTTAGCCACAGTTATCAGCCGTATTCTCGGATACTTACGGGATCAACGCATCACCCTTCTACTCGGTACCTCTGTAGCTGCAGACTCCTTCATCCTGGCCTTTCGCATTCCCAATTTGCTACGCCGGCTGATCGGTGAAGGGGCGGTAAGCGCGGCTTTCATTCCAGTCTTTACCGGTTACCTGGGAAAAAAGTCAAAACGGGAAATTTGGGAGTTCGCCGACCGGGCTTTTTGGGCCCTGTTTCTGATTCTGGCCCCGATTGCCATTTTGGGTGTGATTTTCTCGCGGCAGCTGATCGACATGTTCACACTACTCGGCGCCAATCATAAGGATTGGGGCTTCGCGGTCTATCTCAATCGCATCATTTTTCCGTACGTGCTCTTTATAGGCCTCGCCGCGTTGGCGATGGGTGTTCTTAACAGCTTGCGGGTTTTTGGCCTGCCCGCCTCGACCCCGATCATTTTCAATTTGACTTTGATCGTGTTTTCGACAGCGATCATCTACCGCCCGGTGATGAATTGGGCCCCGGCAGGGTACCGGAATCCAGCGGTCGCGCTGGCGGTAGGGGTTCTCGTTGGGGGCGCGCTGCAGTTTTTCATGCAAGTGCCGGCGCTGGTGCGTCGCGGCATGCGCTTCCGGTTTCATCCTTCGTTAGAAGATCCCGGCGTCCGCAGCGTCGGACGCTTGTTGCTGCCGGCATTTCTGGGGGCGGGCCTGTATCAAATCAATTTTTTCATCAATACGATTTTTGCGATGTCGCCGAAAATGCCGGCGGGCAGCATTACTTCGCTTTACGTCGCAGATCGGGTAGTCGAGCTGGTGCTGGGCAGCTTCGCCATCGCGATTTCAACGGCGCTCTTGCCCACGCTCTCGCAGCAAGCGCACGAGCAGCGATTCCCGGACATGACCGCAACGTTTGGATTTGCCCTGCGTGTAGTCTCGTTCGTCACGCTGCCCGCCGCGGCCGGATTGATTCTGCTGCGGGAGCCAATAGTGCGAGTGCTCTTCCAACACGGAAGATTCGAAGCCAATTCGACGGCACTCACCCTGCGCCCTCTACTTTTCTATTCACTCGGCTTGCCGGCCTTCGCCGCGGTGAAGTTGCTAGTGCCTGTATTTTACTCGCTGCAAGATACAGTCACGCCGGTGCGCGTAGCGGCGATCGCTCTGGGCGTGAATATCGCAGGAAATGTGATCTTTTTGCACTGGCTGTGGCGATCGCTCTCGAATGGCGGCCCGGCGTTGGCCACATCGCTCGCGGCGTACGTGAATATAGGGGCTCTCTTCGTAATTTTCCGGCGGCGTTTCGGACGAGTCGGCGGCTGGGCGCTGCTTGGTTCGTTTGCGCGCACCTTCGGCTGTGTGTTCGCCATGTCGGTAGCGTGCTTCGGCATGCTCCGCTGGGTGAATTTCGATTCCTTGCACCGCTATTTGGTCCAGGCGGGAATGCTAGCGGGAATGATCGCGGTGTCCGTAGGAATTTACCTGCTCGCAGCGCGTGCGCTGGGCTGCGAGGAACTTGAGGAAGTGATTGGCTACGTGCGCAATGTTGCGGGCGCGCGAAGTACGGCGTAAAGCAGGGAAGCGGCCGAGAATTTCTGCCCTGCGTTGGACTCGCATTTTGCGGAGGCTCTGTTGGAAGGCGTCATTCGATCGTTCCTGAGTTACCTGCGCGTGGAGAAAGGCGTCTCCATGAACACGCACGACGCCTATCGCCGCGACGTTGAAAAATTTCAGGAATTCGCCGCCAAGAAACACCTCCGCCTGGAACAAGCCACGCGCGAGACCATCGTCGATTTTCTGCGCTCGCTCTACCAACGCAAACTCGAGAGCCGCTCGGTGGCCCGCAATCTGGTCACCCTTCGCCAGTTTTTCCGCTTCGCATTGATCGAAGGCATCGTGACGGAAGATCCCACCGAAACCGTGGAATCGCCGCGCTTTCGTATGGGGTTGCCGCGTTTCCTCAGCGTCGAGGAAGTAGATCGCCTGCTCGCGGCGCCCGATGTCGGCACGGTCATCGGGCTGCGCGACAAAGCCATGATTGAAGTGATGTACTCCGCCGGCTTGCGCGTCTCCGAACTTTGCGGGCTGCGCCTCAGCGACTTTCATTTTGATGCGGGCTACGTGCGCTGCATGGGCAAGGGCAGCAAAGAGCGCCTCGTTCCCATCGGCCGCCAGGCGATGGATATCGTGCAGCGCTATCTTCGCGATTCGCGGCCCAAGCTTCTGCGCGAAAATTCACCGGAACTTTTGTTCTTGAATCGGCATGGCGGCGCATGCTCGCGGCACGGCTTCTGGAAGACCGTTTCAGATTTCGGTCGCAAAGCCGGCCTGACCAAGCAGTTGAAACCGCATATGCTGCGTCACAGTTTTGCAACGCATCTTCTGGATCGCGGCGCCGATTTGCGCGCGGTGCAGATGATGCTCGGCCACACGGACATTGCCACGACACAGATTTACACGCACGTTGTGGAAGAACGGCTAAAGCAAGTTTATCGCGCGCATCATCCGCGGGCGTAGTGGGTCGCGGACTTAGAAGGACACGGAAGCGAGGCGCTCGCGGGAATTGCATCGCGCGTGATTTCGCGCACAGGCCACGCAAGAAAACGGGGCTCGTTGGGGGCCTAGCAGCGCAAATTTATTTGCGAATTGGTGGAGGCGTAAGCAGACATGCCTGATTACATGTTTTTGTTGGAGAGCCGGTTATCGCCCGAGCAGCGCGCGGCACTCGTTCGCGTGCAGGAATTGGGGCGCGCGCAGGATTCAAACGTTTATCTCACCGGCGGTGCGGTGCGCGACCTGATTTCGGGAATGCCCATTCGCGATCTGGATTTCACCATCGAGGGGAATCCGCAACGCATCGTCCGCGAGCTGGAAAAAGGCGGCGCACGCATCATCTCCGAAGACGAAAAGCTTCGCCATTACGAAGTGGTCTTCGCCGGGGACGCCGACGGTTCCATATCCGCGGCCCGAGACGAAGTCTACGAGCGCCCCGGCGCCAAGCCGGAAATTCGCTGGTCCACGGTGATGGAAGATTTGCGCCGCCGCGATTTTTCCTTGAACGCCGTGGCCATCTCGCTCAATCCCGCCTCGCGCGGCCTGCTGCTCGATCCCACCAACGGCCTCGCCGATCTCGAAAAACGCGAAACTCGGTCGCTTTCGATCCACGCATTCACCAATCAGCCGATCCGTCTCATGCGCATTTTGCGCTATAGCGTGCGCATGGATTTCAAAATGGAGCAGCGCACCCAGGAATGGTTCGATCTCGCCATGGGGCGCAAGCTCCATGAGAATTTGGATCCAGCTCAGGTGGGACGCGAAGTCCTTTCGCTCGGCCGCGAAGACAATCCCGCCGGCGTGCTGAAGCAGTGGGAAACGCACGGGCTGATCGAAGCGATTCATCCGCAGTTGGCCCGCCGCCATCCGGACTACGACGGTTTCACGCGCCTCAGCCGCGCCCGCGAAAGTTTCCTCTCCGTCGGAATTCGCCCACGCTTGGTCTATTCGACGATTTATTTTCTTTTGAAGAAACTGAAAGATCGGGAAGGCGCTGCGGCGCTGCGTCATTTGGAGCTTCCGGCAAAAATAATTGACACTTTCAATGGGCTCGTCCCGGAAACTGAAAAAGTCTTGAAGATTCTCAAGAACCGCAAGACCGACTCGGCCAAAGACGCCTACTTTTTCCTGGAGACGGTGCCCGTCGAACGCCTGGCCTTTTTGCAAGCAGAGTACGGCGATTCGAAAGCTGTAGCCAAAATCCGGAATTACTTGCAGAAGTGGCGTCCGCTGCGCTCGAGCATGCCGGTGGCAGAACTCGACTCGCTGGGTGTCCCGCGCGGCCCGAAATTCGACAATATCTTGGAAGACTTCTTTGAAGCTCAACTCAAAGGCAAAGGCCGCGACCCCATCGAGCGCACCAAGATTTTGAAAAAGCTCGCCGGAATCAAGGACGAGCCGAAGAAGGAAGAAAAGAAAAAGCCTAAGAGCAAAGAAAAGGGCGAAGCGAAGGCCGCAGCGACGCCGGCAGCGCCGGTCGCTGAAGCCAAAACCGGTAAGTCGGCTCCTGCAAAGGCCGCGGAGCCAGCCGCGCATCCCGCGCCTGCGAAAAAGCCGGCCGCACATCACAAACCGGCAGGGAAGCCAGCGCCGAAAAAATCAAAAGCACGGCGTTGAACATGTCGTACGCATCCTTGTCGCGATTACCGACCAACGCGACGAATAGCGAAGTGTTGCACAGGGGTTTAGAATAGATTCCCGCATGGCTCACTCGAACTTCGTACATCTTCATCTGCACACCGATTTCTCGCTGCTCGACGGGGCCTGCGATATCGGCGAACTCGTCGATGAAGCCTCGCGCCGCGGCATGCCCGCCGTCGCCGTCACCGATCACGGAAATCTTTTCGCCGCCGCTAATTTTTACCACGAGGCCACCACCCGCGGCGTGAAGCCCATCATCGGCTGCGAAGTTTATGTCGCCCCCGGCAGCCATAAAACGCGTGGCGCCGACGCCGAGCGCTCCAATCACCTCGTGCTCCTCTGCGAGAACGACGAAGGCTACCGCAATCTCATCAAGCTGGTCTCCACCGGTTATCTCGATGGATTCTATTACAAGCCGCGCGTCGATCACGAGCTGCTCGCGAAACACAGCAAAGGGTTGATCGCCCTTTCGGCCTGCCTGCGCGGTGAAGTCACCGAAGCCGTCAGTGAAGGGAAGCTGGAAAAGGCTCGCGAATCCGCCTACCGTCTGCGCGATATTTTTGGGAAAGGCAATTTCTTCCTCGAAGTGCAGGACCAAGGCCTCGAGATCGAAAAAGGCGTGAATCGCGAGCTCGTGCAACTCTCACGAGAAACCGGAATCCCGCTCGTAGCCACTAACGATTGCCACTATTTGCAGCAGTCCGACGCCCGCGCTCAAGAAGTCCTGATGTGCATCCAGACCGGCAAGACCATGAGCGAACAGAACCGCATGAAGTTCGCCACCGACCAGTTTTATTTCAAGACCGCCGAAGAAATGCTGCAGGTATTTCGGGAAATTCCGGAAGCCGTAGAACGCACGGTAGCGATCGCCGAGCGCTGCCACGTGCGCATCGACCGCGTAACGAATTCGTTCCCGGAATTCCAAGTGCCCACCGGCCATACGGCCGAAAGTTATTTCGAAAAAGTCGCGCGCGAAGGCTTCGCGGACCGGCTGACGGTTCTTTCGCGACTTTCTACTGAAGGAAAATTACGCCAGCCGCTGGCCGTCTACGAAAAGCGCCTGATCGACGAAATCGAAATGATCAAGAAGATGCGCTTCGCCGGCTACTTCCTGATCGTCTGGGATTTCATCCATTACGCGCGCTCGCTGGGGATTCCAGTAGGCCCAGGACGCGGCTCAGCCGCCGGCAGCCTGGTCAGCTACGCGCTGCGAATCACCGACGTCGATCCGCTGCAATACGATCTGTTCTTCGAGCGCTTCCTCAATCCCGAGCGTATCTCGCTTCCTGATATCGATATCGATTTCTGCGTGCGCCGCCGTGGCGAAGTCATTGATTATGTTCGCAAGAAATACGGCGAGGGGAGCGTGGCGCAGATCATTACGTTCGGCACCATGGCGGCGAAGGCCTCGATCAAAGATGTAGGCCGCGCGCTCGACATGCCCTACGGCGAAGTGGATCGTCTGGCAAAATTGATTCCCAGCCAGCTCAATATCACACTCGACAAAGCGCTCGCCGATACGCCGCAACTCGTACAAGCCCGCCGAGAAGACGAGCGCGTGAATGATCTGATCAGCGTCGCGTTGCGCCTCGAAGGGCTCGCACGTCATGCCTCGACGCACGCAGCTGGCGTAGTCATCTCGCCCCAACCGCTCACCGAAATCGTTCCGCTCTACAAGACCAACAAAGACGAAGTAACCACGCAATACGATATGAATGCCCTCGAGCGCATCGGTCTGCTCAAAATGGATTTCCTGGGCCTCACCACACTCACCGTCCTCGATGATTCTGTGAAGCTGATCAAAGAAAATCGCGGCATCGAAGTCGATCTGTCCACCTTGACTACCGACGATCCAGAAGTTTACAAACTCTTCGCCAGCGCCAACGTAACCGGCGTTTTCCAGTTTGAGTCGCATGGCATGCGCGACATTCTTCGCCGGTACCAACCCACGCGCCTGGAAGACCTGACCGCGCTAAACGCCCTCTACCGCCCCGGCCCAATCCAAGGCGGCATGATTGATGAATTCATCGGCCGCAAGCACGGAACGAAAAAAGTCTCCTACGATTTACCCGAGCTGGAAGAAATTCTGTCCGAAACATGGGGCGTAATCCTCTATCAAGAACAAGTGATGCAGATCGCCAACCGCCTCGCGGGCTTCTCACTCGGTGAAGCCGACATCCTGCGTCGCGCCATGGGAAAAAAGAAAGCACAGGAAATGAGCGCGCAACGCGATAAATTCCTCGCCGGCTGCGCCACCCGCAAAGTAAACCTGAAAAAAGCCGAAAAGATTTTTGACCTAATGGAAGAATTCGCCGGCTATGGCTTCAACAAATCGCATTCCTGCGCCTACGCCATCGTCGCGTATCAAACCGCCTATCTGAAGGTCCACTATCCGGTGGAATTTATTTCCGCCATGCTGACCGCCGAAGCAGGCAACACCGAGAAAGTGGTGAAGTACATCGCCGAAGCCCGCAGCATGAGCATCACCGTCCTGCCGCCGGACATTCACGAAAGCTCGCTCTATTTCACCCCGGTCGGCGATCACATTCGCTTCGGTCTGGCGGCAATCAAAAATGTCGGCGAGAATACCGCGAAAGGAATCTGCGAAGCACGCGAGAAGCGTGGAAAGTTCAGCGACCTCTTCGATTTCTGCGAAGCCCTCGATCCCGGGCTTCTCAATCGCCGCGTAATCGAAAGCCTCATCAAGTCCGGCGCCATGGATTCGCTACCCGGAAATCGCGCCAGCCACTGGGCCGATGTCGATAACGCCATGAAGCACGGTCAAAAGCTACATCGCGAAAAGACCAGCGGGCAAAGCGTCTTCTTTTCGACTTTTCCGACGACGCCGGCAGCATCCGCGTCTTCAGCATCCGAGCATCACGTTTCGGACATCGACGAATGGTCCGAGACCGAGCGCCTCGCCGGCGAATACGCCATGCTCGGCTTCTACATCTCCGGCCACCCTCTGGATAAATTCGCAGGCCGCCTGAAAGAATTGAACGCCGTAGAAATTGGCTCGCTAGAAGGCCGCCGCAATGGAAGCGACGTGATCGTCGCAGGAATCATCGTACAGTCGCGGCCGATGCGCTCGAAAAAAGGCGCGCGCTGGGCTATCGCCACGCTGCAAGATCAAACCGGCGTAGTCGAAGCGTTAATTTTTCCCGAAGCCTTTCAACGCCTGGAGCCGATCCTGAAAGGCGGCTCGCCACTGCTCGTGAAAGGGCGCATCAACGTCGAAGAAGCCGGCACGCGCCTCGCGGTGGCCGAAGCCAAGCCCATCGAACAAATGGCGCAGCGTGCCCCCGCGTTGCTCTGCGTGCGCGTAGATCTAAAAGCCGCCGATCCGGACATGCTGAACGAACTCGATCAATTAATGGCCAGCCGCCCAGGCCGTTGCCGGGTAGAATTTGATCTATTGAGCGACGACGGCACCGAAGCCAAGCTAGAATCCGCCCGCAGCGTGCAAGTCGATCCAGACCTGCTCGACCGCATCCGCGGAATCTGCGGCCCTGACGCCATCGTGATGCAAAAGTAGCGCCCATGCTCAAGCGGCGAAAAGGCGAAATGGACGAAAAAGAAAAACGACGCCAAAAGGAAATCGACGCACTCGAGCGAGACGTCGAGGAACTGCTGCGTCTCTCTCCGAACGGCGACGATGCCGAAGAAGAAATCGAGCGCCTACGCCGTCAAGTAGCCGATCTAAAACACGATTTCTATTCGCATCTAGGCGCCTGGCAACGCGTCCAACTGGCCCGCCATCCGCTGCGCCCTTACACTCTCGATTACGTCCGCATGCTCTTCGAAGGCTTCAGCGAAATTCACGGCGATCGCGCCTTCGCCGACGATCCCGCGCTAATCTGCGGGATGGCCTTCTATCACGGCGATCCCGTAATGATCATCGGCCAGCAAAAAGGCCGCGACACCAAGCAGCGCGTAGCCAGAAACTGGGGCCAAGCCAAACCCGAAGGCTACCGCAAAGCCCTACGCGTAATGCAACTGGCCGCGAAATTCAAGCGCCCAATCTTCACGTTTGTAGATACCCCCGGCGCATATCCAGGCGTAGGCGCCGAAGAACGCGGCCAAGCCGAAGCCATCGCCAAAAATCTACGCGAAATGGCCCGGCTCCCAGTTCCGATCCTGGTAACCATCACCGGCGAAGGCGGCTCGGGCGGCGCGCTAGCAATCGCCCTGGGTGATCGCATTCACATGCTGGAAAATTCCGTCTACTCGGTGATCTCTCCAGAAGGCTGCGCCTCCATCATGTGGCGCGATTCCACCAAAGCTGAAATAGCCGCCGAAGCCCTGCGCATCACCGCAAACGATTTGCTCGAAATGAAATTGGTAGATGAGATCGTGCCCGAGCCAGAAGGCGGCGCGCATCTAGATCCCGAATCCACTGCCAAAACACTCGATGGCGTGCTGCGCGCCTCGCTACGCAGCGTAGCCGATCTCCCGCCCGCAGATCTCCTAGCCAAGCGCTACGAAAAATTCCGCCGCATGGGCCAATTCTTCGCGTAAAAGCGCGCAAGCGCACCCGTAGGGCCCGTGCTTTACGCCGGGCCTGTTCGCCGTACTGTAAATCCAAGCCAAGATCGCAAATCCCAGCAACCCAGCCGGAACGTGAGAGGTTCGCGCGCCCGATATTGGGCGTTCTTCCCGTGCCATGCGCCGGCCCTCGTCACGCGAGGTCGCTTCACTCGCTCGTCTCAAATAAAGACTTAGCCATTGGAGCATTGGGCACGTCCGCCCCCGCAAAAGTTGCCACTCTCCCACCGCTCTCGTAACTTTACTGGCAGACGTTTCCGGGGAAAGGGCAACCATGTCCGAGGTTTTTCGTCCGTTCGAGCGGCTGGTGGAAATTAATATCCTAGGCCGGACGTTCCTCGTCCCGGAAAAAAATTCCGTCCTGCGCTGCTTCCAATTCATCAGCCCGGACACCATCCCCTACGGCCGTTTCTGCTGGAATCAAGATTGCCAATACTGCCGCGTAAACTGCCAATTGCAGGACGACGATCAAGCGAGGCCAATTCTAAGTTGCAAATTCATGGTCTCGGAGGGTATGAATATATCGGAGCTCGCGCCTGAGCTGGTGGGCTGCCTGCGCTCCAAGCTGGGGCAAGAGTTGAAGTCGGAAGAAGTTAAGCCGTAGAAGCATCCGCGCCAGGCTCGACGGCGCGGCCCCTCCCTGCTTCTCTCCAATGTGATAGTATTTGACTTGAATCCTGCGAATTTGGGACGGAGATATTCATGAAGACTCCGGCAAAGTTTCTAGTCGGCTCAGGAATCATCGTAGTCACGTTACTGTCGCTCGCCTACGTAGGCTTCACGCAGAGCAAGACCTACTATCACACGCTCTCGGAGATCGCCACGCTGCACGGCTCAGCGCTCGATCAACGCATGCGCATCGGCGGCGACGTGCAAGACGGCTCGATCCAGCACTTGCCGGGACACGTAGAATTCGTCCTAGTCGAGCAAGGAAGAACGCTGACGGTGAACTATGCCGGCCGCGATCCTCTACCCGATACTTTTAAAGGCGGCGCTCAAGCACTCGTCGAGGGCCACCTGATGCCCGACGGCCGTTTCAACGCCGAGCAGGTGCAGGCGAAGTGCGCATCGAAATACGAAGCCGCGCCGACACAAACGGCTCCAGCCACCGGCGCGAAACAGACATATCCCAACAGTCAAAGCTGATCGAGGACTAACCCTTCAGTGGATATTTTTGGCTCATTTTCTTTATTGCTCGCGCTGATCGCCGCAGTTTACGCAATCGTTGCGGGCATCATCGCCATTCGCACCCGCAATCCGCTGCTCACTAAGAGCGCGCGCCACGCCGGGATCGCCGTCTGCCTGCTCGTCACTCTGGCGGTAGCTTGTGTCGAGTTTCTTTTCTTCACCAACAACTTTTCGATGGCCTACGTCGCGGAACATAGCAATCGCGATCTGCCGGCCTTCTATAAATTCGCCGCGCTATGGGCCGGCCAGGAAGGCTCGCTCCTCTTTTGGAGCTGGCTGCTTTCGATTTACGCCTTCTTCGCCCTATTTCTGAATCGCCACAAGCACCCGGAGTTGATGCCCTACGTAGGCGTAGTTCTCGCCTGCATTCAACTATTCTTCCTGACGCTCAATAATTTCGTGGCCAATCCATTTCAAGTGCTGGGCCATGCCGGCGCCGGCGGCGCGTTGACGGTAGTCGCACAGGCGGACGGCCACGGACTTACTCCGCTGCTGCAATATTCGGAAATGGTGATTCACCCGCCGATGCTTTATCTCGGCTATACCGGCTTTAGCGTCCCGTTCGCATTCGCGATGGCCGCGCTGCTCGGCCGCTACCCGGGCGAAAAGTGGATTCACATCACGCGGCGCTGGACGATGGTGGCCTGGGGCTTCCAAACCATCGGCGTGCTACTCGGCGCGCACTGGGCTTATGCGGTGCTCGGCTGGGGCGGCTATTGGGCCTGGGATCCGGTCGAAAATGCGTCACTGCTCCCGTGGATCACAGCGACTGCGTTCCTACACTCGGTGATGATGCAGGAAAAGCGCGGCATGATGAAGGTCTGGAATGTCTGGCTGGTCTTCACCACTTTCATGCTCTGCATCCTCGGCACGCTGCTCACCCGCTCGGGCGTAGTCAGCTCCATTCACGCCTTCGCGCAATCGTCGATCGGCACATGGTTCACCACGTTTCTCGCCATCGTTTTCGTCGCCTGCCTGCTGGCCTTCTGGAAAAACCGCGATTACTTGCGCAGCGATAATCAACTCGATTCGCTGGTTTCCCGCGAGTCCAGCTTCCTTTTCAACAATCTCATTCTTCTCGCCGCCTGCTTCGCCGTCCTCTGGGGCACTCTGTTCCCGGTTTTTTCAGAATGGGTGCAAGGCACGAAGATCAGCGTAGGCCCGCCGTTCTTCAATAAAGTAAATGTTCCGATCGCGCTATTCCTTCTGTTTCTCACTGGCGTAGGCCCGCTGCTCGCCTGGCGCAAGACTTCTCTCGATGGACTCAAAAGAAACTTCGCATGGCCGCTAGCCGGCGGAATTCTCGCCGGCGTCATCGCCGTTATTTTTGGTATGCGCCAAATCTACCCGCTGATCTGTCTGATTCTCTCGGTATTCGTAGTGCTCACCATCGCCGCCGAATTCTGGCGCGGCGCCCGTGTAATCTCCGCGCGCAGCAGTATCAACGTACTCGCCGCAATGGGCCAGCTCACCATGCGCAATACCCGCCGCTACGGCGGCTACGTCGTCCACTTCGGCATGGTGCTGATCTTCATCGGCATAGCCGGCTCGGCATTCAAACAGGACGTGCAGCAAGACATGCCCCCCGGTGCGCACATGAAGCTCGGCCCCTACGACATCGTCTCCCAAAATTTCGATCAAGTTCAAACGCCCAATTACCAATCCGAGCGCGCCACCCTGGAAGTCTTCCGCAACGGCAAGTCGCAAATGATCCTGTATCCCGAGCGCCGCTTTTTCCTAGCCAGCCAAATCACCCAAACGCTGGTAGGCATTCAGTCGACTCCGCTGCGCGACATCTATCTCGTCTACGACGGCCGCAACCCGGAAACCAATCGCCCGGAAGTCCACGCCTATCTGAATCCGCTGGTCAAATGCATCTGGTTCGGCGGATTGGTAGTGGTGCTGGGCACGATCCTCGCGCTGATTCCCAGCCGCCAGCCGGTCCTAGTGATTTCGCAAGCCACCGAACGCGCCGTCGCATCCGCCGGTCCATTGCCTCAACCAGTTGGAGTCGTTCATGGCCAGGATTGACGGCATGCGAAACCGAGCAATGAATCCGGGCAGCTGTCATCCCGAATCTCCTTCATGGGTGAGGGAACTGCATTCGTCTTCGCATTTGTCTTTGGATTCGTTTTTGTCGTTTCTTCAATCTGAAATTTCAAATCTGAAATTTGAAATTTCCCAGGCCGTTGCCTCTGCCTTTGCGTTCGCGCTGTCTAAGCGAATGCTGTTCGCCGCGTTCGCCATCGTGTACGCGCTTACCCCGCCGGCCTTCGCGCAGCAATCCACCCGCGCCACCGAAATCGGCAAGCGCGTCAATTGCATGTGCGCCGGCTGCGGCGATTCAGCCGCCCTCTGCAATCACCCAGGCGCCTCATTCTCCGGTCCCTGCGATGTCGCCAAGAACGAACTCAAGCAAATCAGCGAACGCGTAGCCCGCGGCGATTCCGACGACCTGATCATTCAGTCCTTCATCCAGGAATACGGCACCGAGGTTGTAATCGTTCCCGAAGCCAAGGGCTTCAATCGCTGGGTGTGGCTAATGCCCATCGTTTTCGTGATCGTGGGATTTTTCATCGTCCGCGCGGTACTGCAAAGCTGGCGCCGTCGAGCCGCAGTGGCGCACCCGGCAGGAGTCTCCGCCGATTTGCTAGCCCGCGCCCGGCATGAGATGGGCCCCGATGAGTAACACCGCGATCCTTTGCGCCTGCATCCTCCTAGCCTGCGCTACTATTCTCTTCATCTTCGTAATCGAGCCGGACGCCTCCGATTCCGCACCGCACCGCTCCAAGCTCGATTCGCTCCTCGAGCGTCGCGACACCATCTACGACAATCTCCGCGATTTGCGTTTCGAGCATCGCGCAGGTAAATTTTCCGATGCCGACTACGAAGAAATGCGCCAATCGCTGGAAGCCGAAGCCGCCCGCGTCCTCGCCGAAATGGATCAGTTAACCGGCAGCGTGCCCACACCCGCCACGCGCCAGGCCATGCAAAAAAAGCCGCGGACTTCATGAGCGGAATCGAATGAAAAGCTTGCTCGCAAACTTTGCACTCGTTCTACTAATGAGCGCGGCGACCGCGTTCTCGGCCTTCGCCGGCAAAGTCACCGGCACGATCCACAACGGCACCAACAACAAGCCCGGCGCGGGCCTCGACGTAATCCTCATTCAACTGCAGGGCGGCATGCAGCCAGTAACCACGGTGAAATCCGACGCGCAAGGGCGCTTCACCATCGACCGCCCCGAAATCGGCTCAGGCCCCATGCTGCTGCGCGTTCCCTACAAAGGCGTGAACTATCACCAGCCGCTCACGCCCAATATGGCTACGGTAAATATCGAAATTTTCGAGGCGACCGGCGATCAATCCGCCGTTTCCGTCACGCAGCACGATGTAGTCGTGCAGCCGTCAGGCTCAAACCTACTCGTAGGCGAGGAATACTCAGTCGAAAATCAGACCCAGCCGCCAGTAGCATTTTTCAAAGCCGATGGCACATTCAATTTCACGATTCCCGACGGCGCGCAATTAAATCAAGTCTCGGCATGGTCGTCCGCCGGAATGCCGGTAGTGCAGGGAACCATCGACAAAGGCAAGAACAACAGCGCCATCGCGTTCGCATTCAAGCCGGGCAAAAACGGCGTGCGCATTTCGTATCAAATGCCGTATCCGTCGAACAAAATCGCCCTGAAACTAATTTCGCACTACGCTACGTCGAGCTTTTTCCTGGTCGCACCGCCAACAGTAACGATCAGCGGCGCCGGTCTAAATCCCGGCGGCTCGCAGGATGGCTACAGCATTTACGGGCGCGACGGCGTCCCCGCAAACACAGCTCTTGAAGTTTCCGTCTCAGGCACCGCGCCTCCGCCCACCGCAGAGGCAGGCGGCCCAGGTGGTGGCCCCGGCCCTGGCTCCGCCGATGATTCCGGCAATCCGTCAGTAAATTCGCGCGCCGCCGCTCCTGCCGAAGCGGTCACGACTTTCCCCGCGCGCCTCGATAGCTTGAAATGGATTCTAGTCGGCGGCTTCGCCGCGCTCTTCGCTCTCGGAATCGCTTACCTCTGGCGCCGCCCGCCGCAAGTGGCCATCGCCGGCAACGGCACCGGCGCGATTGCCGTAGCGCCGCCGCCAGTCGCAGCGCCTGTCGCACGCACCGCGCCGCCCGCCGCAACTGCCGATGCTGCGGTCGCTTCCGTCTCCCGCGAAGTCAGCGGCGGCCTCGACGAACTCAAAGACAAACTTTTTCGTCTGGAGCTTCGCCACCAGGCCGGCACCATTTCCGATGAGGATTACGCCCGCCAACGCGCGCTCGTCGAGCAAACTCTGCGCGAGCTTGTGCGTGGCTGAGCCAGCCCATTGAATCCTGCGACGGCACGCGAGCGTCTGGGACTCGTTTTCGAGCAGGTCGAAAAGCGTTACGGCGCGCTCGTGGCCCTGCGGCGCGTCAGTCTGGAAATCCAGCCCGGAGAATTCGTCGCGCTTCTAGGCCCCAATGGGGCAGGGAAGACGACGTTACTAAGAATCGCCGCGTTACTCGTCCGCCCGAATTCCGGGCAGGTCAAGATGAGCGGCCCAGCGGAAACTTCCGCAGAAAACGTGAAGAGCCGGATCGGCATGGTAGCCCACAGCACACTGCTCTACGACGAACTGACGGCCGAAGAAAATCTCCTCTTCTTCGCGCGTCTCTACGATGTCGCGAACGCGCCGGCGCGAACCGCCGAGTTACTCGCAGCAGCTGGACTGGCGGAGCGCGCCACAAGTCTAGTGCGCACTTTTTCGCGCGGCATGCGCCAGCGCCTGGCGATCGCCCGCGCGCTAGTTCACGCGCCGCGCGTCCTGCTGCTTGATGAGCCGTCCTCCGGTCTCGATCAGCAAGGCCGCGCCTGGTTCGCCGCGACGCTAGCGTCGCTTCACCAAGACGGCTGCACCATAATCGCCAGCACTCATTCCCGAGACGAAGTGTTGCGTCTCGCCACGCGCGCCGTGCGACTCGAGTCCGGCCGCATAGTTTCCGATTCCGCCGCAGGCGGCAACCTCGAAACAATCCTCGCAGCGGTTCAAGGTGAACCCGAATGAACGCCGGACGCGCCGCCGCGATCATCCTCACCAAAGAAGTCCGCGCCGAATTCCGCGCCCGCGAACTCCTAAACACCACGCTAGTCTTCGCCTTCGTAGTAATCGTAATGTTCAGCTTCGCCTTCGATCCCACAGCATCGGAATCCCGCCGCTTCGGTCCCGGTCTGCTTTGGATCGCGCTGCTCTTCGCAGGCTCGCTGATGCTGCAACCATCCTTCGCCCGCGAGCACGCCAATGACACGCTGGACGCTCTCTGCCTAGCCCCCGTCTCGCCGTTCTCAATCCTGCTGGGCAAGATCGCCGCCAATTTCGTTTTCCTAACCGTCTGCGAAGTAGTCCTGCTCCCCGTTTTCGCCGTGCTCTACAATGTATCTTTGCTCCCGGTGCTAGGCCGCCTCGTGTTCGTGCTGATGCTCGGCACGTTCGGCCTGACCATCACCGGCACAGTATTCTCGGCGGTAGCCGCGCAAGCCCGCATGCGCGAATTGCTCCTGCCGCTGCTGCTGCTCCCAGTCCTGGTGCCGCTGTTACTGGCCGCAGTCGAAGCCACCGCGGGCCTATTAGCCGATACGCCCGAGCTACAGCGCACCTGGCTAGAAATTCTAGTCGGCTTCGACGTAATCTTTTTCACAGCCTCGTGGCTGCTATCGGACTTTCTGTTGGAGGAGTAACGTAGGGGCGGGCGTTTACTCCCGCCCGTTTTTCGGCCCTCTTTGTTCTGGGCTCGCAACCAAATGCTCATACCGCGCGAATGCAGAATGACTGGAACGGCTCAATGAAACAATCCCTGTCCGCCATCCTCGTAGGGGCGCTAATGGCCTTCGCCGGCTATGCCGCCCTATTCATCGCCCCCGACGAAAAAACCATGCACGCCATCCAGCGCATCTTCTATTTCCACGCCCCCGCCGGCATGGTAGCGCTGATCGCCTTCACGGTAGTCTTCATAGCCAACATCGCCTACCTAATCAATCGCCAACCGCGCTGGGATTGGCTAGCCGTCTCCGGCGCCGAAGTAGGCGTAGCCTTCAACAGCGTAGTCCTAATCACCGGCCCCATCTGGGCCAAACCAGCCTGGGGCATCTGGTGGGCCTGGGACGCCCGCCTAACGTCAACACTAGTCCTCTGGCTTCTCTACATTTCACTCCTGCTCCTGCGAACGCTGATGCCCGATCCCAATCGCCGCGCCGTTTTTTCCGCGATCTACGGAATATTTCTGTTCCTCGATGTCCCGCTAGTCTATTTCTCCATCCGCATCTGGCGCACGCAACATCCGCAACCAGTAATCCTCGGCGGCCAGAATTCCGGCCTAGATCCCACGATGCGCAAAGTTTTCTGGCTTTGCTGGCTAGCGCTAATGGGCATCATGATCATTCTGATGCGCCAGCGTTACAAGCTAGAGCGCGCCCGCCACGAACTCGAAGAGCTACAGCTGAAAGCCGAAGAAATCTCCGCCGACGCACGCGACTCGGCCCCGCGAGCCATTCGCGCATGACCAAGGAGCATCATTCATGAAAAATTTCGAAAGCCTGTTCATCGCCTACATGATCGTCTGGGCCATCTTCTTCGGCTATCAGGTGACTATCGCCCGCCGCCTCTCGCGCTTGCGCGAGGATCTAGAGCGCCTAAAATCGCAACTAGGCGCAAAATAATCATCGAGCCCAATTGAAGCGCGTAGCCATAGTCCTCTTTCAGCTAGGCGGACCTGACACTCAGGCCGCCGTCGAGCCGTTCCTCTACAATTTATTCTGCGATCCCGACATTATCGATTTCCCGCTAGCCTGGATCGCCCGCAAACCGCTAGCAAAATTAATCTCCACGCGCCGCTCCAAAGTAGTAGCCCAGCATTACGCGGAAATCGGCGGCGGCTCCCCGATCGGCCGGCTAACAGCCGAGCAAGGCCGAGCACTGGAAGCCGCACTAAGCCCCTACATCGAAGCAAAAACGTTCGTAGCCATGCGCTACTGGCATCCGCTAACCAGCGAAGCCCTCACCGCACTGGCCGCCTGGCCCCACGACGAACTCGTCCTGCTCCCTCTCTACCCGCACTATTCCTACGCCACCACGCGCAGCAGCCTAAAAGAATGGAAGCGCCAAACGCGCAACAAACTCCGCGAACCAGCCCGCATCATCGAAAGTTTCTACGATCACCCAAACTACATCGAAGCCCTGCGCGAACGCGTAGATGAAAAGCTCTCGAAGCTGCAAAATCCAAACGAAGTCCATCTAGTCTTCAGCGCCCACGGCCTGCCGCTAAAATTGATCGAAAATGGCGATCCCTATCCCATCCACATCAGCAAGACCATGAATCTAGTCCTCGACCGCGGCCGCTGGCCCAACAAACACCTCCTCTGCTATCAAAGCCGCGTAGGCCCGCAAAAATGGCTGGAACCCTCGCTTACCCAAACAATTGAGTGGCTAGCCGAAGAAGGCGTGAAGCGCATGCTGGTAATCCCCATCTCCTTCGTAACCGATCACATCGAAACCCTACACGAAATCAACATCGAAGCCCGCGAAGAAGCCGAAAAACTAGGCGTGCAAGAATTCGTAATGACTGACGGCCTGAACGATTCTCCGCAACTAATCCGCGCCCTGGCCGACCTCGTCCTCAAAGCCGTCTCCATCGAGCGGGGAATTGACCAACAGTCGCAATCCGCAGATGCCGCCCGCGCCGTCTGATTGCGCCACGCGCACCAATTTCCATTACCAAATTCTCGTTCCATTTTTCCAACTCACCCTTGACACAGAATCTCCCGCAGACTATAAAACGTGTGCCGTTGTGTGGCGATATTTGCGGCAATTTTCCAGCGTCAGCGAGGTTCGACAGCTCCACTCAGCGCAACTATGGCAGATCAACCAGAAGGCAAGGTAGCACCGGCAGCGACCGCGCCTGCTGCTACCGCCGCCGCGGACGCCAAAGCAGCCGCAGCGGCCGAAAAGAAAGCGGTCGAGCAGATCAATCAGAGTCGTCGTCGCATCGCCTGGGCCCTAATCTGGGGATATCTAGGCGTCAATTTCCTGATGTTCCTCCGCTTTTTCTTTCCCCGCGCGCTCTACGAGCCCAACACGATTTTCGGCATCGGCTATCCGGCAGATTTCGCTCTGGGCATCGACCAGCGATACCTGAACACCAATCGCGTCTGGATCGTGAAAGAACCCGATCGCATGTTCGTAATTTTCGCCCGCTGCACCCATCTAGGCTGCACGCCGGAGTGGAAGCCCACCGAAAATAAATTCAAATGCCCCTGCCACGGCAGCGGCTACGACAGCGAAGGCGTAAATTTCGAAGGCCCAGCGCCCAGGCCAATGGATCGCGCATTCGTATCACTGGATCCGACTGGAAAGATCACCGTAGACACAAGCCGCCTCTACGTAGATGACCCAAGAGCCGGCGTAAATCATTTCAACGATCCAGGAGCATTCCTAAGCGTGTAACGTTTCTGAAGTTGTAGTTGCATTCGTAGGGGCGGGCCTTTAGCCCCGCCCGCTTTTCGGCCCAAGATTCACGGCAATTCCGGGGAGCCCGACAGATGGCGGAAGAGAACGGCGGAAACGGCAGCAGCGCCCCACCAGGCGGCGCCGGCGGCAACGGTTCCAGCGGGCGCAAAACAGGCGTCCGCGAACAAGTAACCGTGCTGAAAGAAACCGTCCAAGCCAAAACCAAAGAGCAACTAGAAGAGCTGAAGCAACCAGAAAAAACCCAGCTCTACCGCTCAATTTTCCGCGTGAAGCACGACGCCGAACCGCGCAACCGCGCGCTAAGCGTCCTCAGCAACGTTTTCTTCCACCTGCATCCCGCCAAAGTAAATCGCGACGCCGTTCGTTACAACTTCACCTGGGGCATGGGCGGAATCACTTTCTACCTATTCATAGTCCTGACGTTCACCGGCGTCCTACTAATGTTTTATTACCACCCGTCGAAGGTCCAAGCCTTCCGCGACATTCTCTATCTAGAAAACGACGTCCCCTTCGGCAAGCTCCTGCGCAACATGCACCGCTGGGCAGCCCACCTAATGATCATCGCCGTCTGGCTGCACATGTTCCGAGTATTCCTAACCGGCTCGTACAAGCGCCCCCGCGAATTCAATTGGTGCGTAGGCGTGCTGCTAATGGTTCTCACTTTGTTGCTCTCCTTCACCGGCTACCTGCTACCGGACGATCAACTAGGTTTCTGGGCCGTAACGGTAGGCACCAACATGGCGAGAGCCACCCCGCTCTTAGGAAACGAAGGCCCATTCGGCTCACTCTTAGGCATGACGCCATACAACGACGTCCGCTTCGCGTTACTAGGCGGCTCAATCGTAGATGCCAACGCACTACTGCGCGCCTACATCTGGCATTGCATTGCAATCCCATTAATCGCCGGAATTTTCATGGGCGTACATTTCTGGCGCGTAAGAAAAGACGGCGGCATCTCCGGCCCAGCCCCGATCATGCTCGAGTCCGAAATCAAAGAAGAGAAGGGCCCGCGCCCAGTAATCCTGAAGCCCAGCGGAATGGATCAGTTCCAGAAATGACGCATTTCACTCATCTTCGCTCGAGTGAGGCTCGCTAATGGATTGGCGGCAAATCTGGGAAGTAGTCTCGACGCCCGACAACGTCCCCATCGTCGCGCTTCTATTCCTAGTCCCGTTTTACACCTGGTACGCCTTCCGCCAAGCCATAGCCAACGATCAACTGATCGCCATAATCGGCAGCGACCCAGGTTACGCGAAATCCAAATACCGCAAGACGCAACCGTGGGATCCCAAGTGGGAGCGCGAAGTCCACACCTGGCCCTACCTGATGCGCATGGAATTCCTGGTAGCGATCATCATCACCATCATCCTGATGGTCTGGTCGTTAACTCTGAACGCGCCGCTGGAAGAACCATCAAATCCCAACGTAACGATGAACCCAGCCAAGGCGCCGTGGTATTTCCTCGGCCTACAGGAAATGCTGGTCTATTTCGATCCATGGATCGCCGGCGTAATCATGCCGACGCTGATCATCGTGGGCCTAATGGCCGTCCCATACATCGACAACAACCCGCTAGGCAACGGCTACTACACCTACCGCCAGCGCCGCTTCGCCATCTGGACATTCCTAGTCGGTTTCATCGGCCTCTGGGTAGTTATGATCGTAATCGGCACGTTCATCCGCGGCCCCGGCTGGATGTGGTTCTGGCCAGGCCAAACCTGGGACGCCGAGCGCGTAGACTACGCCGTAAACAGAAACCTGGACGAAGTCTTCGGCATAAACGGCCACTGGCTAGCGCACTTATTACCGGCTTCCTCGGCGCCAAACGCGGCCATCTGGGCTCGTGTAATTTTTGGAATATTTCCGCTAGCGATCTTCTTCGTGCTAGCAGGCCTGCTGATCCACAAGATCTGCATGATGAGCGAATTCAGCCAAAAGCTCTACAAGCGCATGAGCATCCTGCAGCTCGTAACGATGTACACGTTCCTGATCCTAATGATTTCGCTGCCGGTAAAAATTTTGCTGCGCCTGGTATTCACAATCAAATACATCTGGGTGACCCCGTGGTTCAGCATCTAGCGTCTCGTGCCAGCCATCGAAGCGGCTGTCATCCCGAACCCGCTTTAGGGGTGAGGGATCTGCTCTCGCCGTCGCAGTTTCACTGGCCGTTGCCGTTTCTTAAATCTGAAATTTCAAATCTGAAATTTGAAATCTCCCAAGCCTTTGTAATTACCCAGTCGCCCAACATCCCCAAGGAGCCAACGCGTGGCTGATTTGCCGCCGAACGCCCCCAAAGATCCGATCGTCACCAGTTCCTTCAGCACCCCGCTGATGATCTGCTCGGTGCTGCTGATGATCACGGTGGCCTGGTCTCTCTGGGATGAAATGTACGGCCTGCGCCCCTGGCGCGCCTATCAAACCCGCTTCGCAAAAGCCTACGCCACGTATCTCGACAAAGAAGTAGGCCGCCAAAAGAAACTCGAAAGCGACGTCTATTCCGCACCCGAATACAAAAAGCTAGCCGCCGAAGCCGATTTCCTCGAAGCCGCCGCCAAAGCCAAAGACGACGCCATCGCCAAGCAAATCGCCGTCCTAGATTCGCAGCGCGCCGCCATCGGCGATGCCTTCAAAGATGCCCGCGGAAAAATCGGACATCTCGTCTACATGCTCGAAATCGTTCCGGAAAAAGATAAAAGCGAAAAAGAATCGCGCCTGAAAGATTTGAATGAAGCCAAAGCGGGCACCTGGAAAGTAGATTGGCCCACCGCCGACGGCTCCATAGAAAAAGACAAGAAATTCACCGCCGATCAACTCAACGATACGTTCACCAGTCTGATGGCCGAGCGCGCCAAGCTGGTCGCGGAACGCGGCGACAACGACGCCGCCGGAAAAGTAGCCCGCGCCAAAGCCAACGTTTATCTCTCCGATCATCTGCCGGGCCTGAGCGCGGCCGCGCTCGAAGGCCTGCGAACCTCCGCCCGCGACTGGGACGAAACGCTGATCCAGATCAACGTAAATCCCTCAGGCTCCTCGATCAATAATTTGGGCGGCGCAGGACTCGTCGATCGCTGCCAATCCTGCCACATCGGCACCGATCAAAAGTTAGTCCCGCCACAACTCACGCTCACAAAAGCCGATCTCGGTATGGCCAAGAGCAACGACGCTCCGTTCACCAGCCATCCCGAACCCGATCTGATCAAAACTCATACACTCGAGCGTTTCGGCTGCTCGCCCTGCCACGGCGGCAACGGCCGCGCCATAGATTCCGTCACTCGCGGACACGGCCGCTACGAACACTGGCTCTGGCCCCTCTACTACAGAGAAAATTTCGATGCCGGCTGCCAGCAATGCCACGCCGCCGACATGGTCACCGACCACGCCGAAGTCCTGAATCATGGCCGCCAGCTCTACCGCCAGCGCGGCTGCATCGGCTGCCATCGCTACCAGGGATTCGACAATCAGGACGAGCAACTCGTCTCCGCACGCCAGCAGATCACGCAGTTGGGCAGCGATAAGTTGCAAGACGAACTCGATATCCCGCGCCTGCAAAAACTAGGCGACAACGCTCCGGACAACGAAGCGGCCAATCGTTACTACGCGCAGGCCAACAATCTGACGGTAAGTGTAAGCCGCATCGACGCCCAATCCGCCGAGCTCGAGCGCCGCAGCCACACGCTCCTGGAAGAAATCAAAAAGGTAGGCCCCGATCTAAAAGACGCGCGCCTCAAGCTGCGCAAAGAATGGATTCCGTACTGGATCGGCCACACCCACGAATTCCGTCCGACGACAAAGATGCCGCAGTTCCGTCTAGCCGATGATCAGGTCCAAGCCATCGCCGCGTTCGTCTGGCAATCCGGCATCACCAGCCCGGTGCTCGAGCATCAACCCGCCGGAAATGCCACTCACGGCAAAGAGCTCTTCGAAGAGCGTGGCTGCCTGGCCTGCCACTCGATGGGCGAAGGCGCCAATAAAATGGGCGGCACCTTCGCCGCAAACCTAAGCCGCGTAGGCGAAAAAGAAAATTACGATTACATAGTCCGCTGGGTCCACAATCCGCGCCAGCGCACGCGCCCCTATTGTCCCTACGAAAAGCGCGATCTGGGCCCCGAAGATTACGCCAAGCACAATTTGCCGTACGTATTCGATCTCGATCATTCCAAGTGCCCGAACGACGGCCACGAACTAGCCGTGCAGCAACCGACAGTAATGCCGAGCCTGCGTCTCTCCATCGAAGACGCCCGCGACATCGCGAGTTACCTGATCACCCAAAAGCACCCCGACGCGAGCTACGCCGCCGCGGATTACATGGATGATCCAGCGCTCAAGCCCAAAGGCGAAGAACTAGTCAAGCATTTCGGATGCGCCGGCTGCCACGAAATCAGCGGTCTGGAAGACGAAGGCCGCATCGGCACCGAGCTAACGAATGAAGGCAGCAAACCCATCGAGCGCCTGGATTTCGCGCTCTACACCGAAGACGCCAAGCGCGGCGTCCTCCCAGATGGCAAGCCCTCCATCCGCAACGGTCACGAAGTAGCGTGGTTCGATTCGAAGGGTTTCTTCGAGCACAAGCTAGAAAATCCCGGCGTCTACGATCAGGGCAAATATCATTCGAATCCCATGGACGCCCTGCGCATGCCCAAGCCCAATCTCTACGAACCGGGCGACCTGGAAGCGCTAGTAACATTCCTCCTAGGCAGCACCGATCCCACTCTGCCGCAAGAATACATGTACAAGCCGCAAGATCGCCGCCGCTACGTCCAAGAAGGCTGGTGGGTAGTCACAAAATATAATTGCATCGGCTGCCATCAAATCGGAATCGGCCAGCGCTCGATCCTGATGGATCTCCCGATGTATCAAGCGGAGAACAAACAAAACTTGCCGCCAGTTCTAACCACCGAAGGCGCCAGAGTAAATCCAGAATGGCTCAAAGGTTTCCTGGCGAATCCGTCGCTGAGCACCACGGACACCAATCGCAACGGTGTGCGCAGCTACCTCCAAGTCCGCATGCCGACGTTCTATCTCTCCGATGACGAAATTCGTAAACTAGTCCTATTCTTCGAAGCCATGTCATCGCAGCCAGAGCCATACATCCAACCAAAGCCGCCAGCCATCACCGACACCGAGCGAGCCATGGCCCGCGACTTATTCACCAGCCCGGCAGCTCCATGCCTGAAGTGCCACGCCACGGGCAACGCCGAACACGACAAAAACGCAATCGCTCCAAATTTCCTGCTAGCAAAAGATCGCCTGCAAACTCCGTGGACCACGCGCTGGATCACCGACCCGGCAAAAATAATCCCGGGCACAGCCATGCCATCAGGCCTATTCAAGCGCGACGGCGATCACTGGGTCTTCACCGGCCCAGTTCCAACAGCATTGCAACATTACACCGGCGATCAAGCCGATCTGCTAGTCCGATACATGTTCAACCTAACGCCGCAAGAACAAGCCGCGTTAGTAGGCCGCACGCCAACCAGCACCAAGTCATCAGGCAACGGCGGCAATTAGCGCCCGCGCCAACGGTTTCGTACGGGTCTTTCGTAGGGGCGGGCCTTCAGCCCCGCCCGGTTTTCGGCCCCGTATCAGCAACGAATTCTCGGCCGGCAACCAAGGCCTCCGATTTGTTCCAGCAACGTTCAAGCGTTAGAATTCAATAAGCTCGAAAAAGCTCAGGAGGAAACAGAAATCATGCGTATCAAGTGGCAAGCAGCAATCTTCACCGCGGCTCTAGCCCTCACCTTCGCAGGCTGCGGCGGCGGCGAAAAACCAGCCCCAGAATCCAGCACCGCTCCAGCCAGCGCACCAGCCGGCGGAGGCGCCGCAGTAGACGCCACCACCGCAGGCAGCGTCAGCGGCACAGTAAACCTAGATAGTCCAGCCCCCACCTTCAAAGCCATCAACATGAGCGCCGAAGCCTTCTGCTCAAAAGCCCATACCAGCGCAGTAATGCCCGAAGACGTAGTAACGGGCGACAAGGGCGCTCTGGCCAACGTAGTAGTCTATGTAAAAGACGACATGAGCAAATACAGCTTCGACACGCCAAAAGATCCAGTCGCGCTAGATCAAAGAGGCTGCATGTACTCTCCGCACGTAGTGGCGTTAATGGCGGGCCAGACAATCGAAGTAAAGAACGACGACCAGACGACGCACAACATTCATCCGACTCCAAAAGACAACCGCGAATGGAACCAATCGCAACCCCCAGGCGCCGCCCCACTAGACGAAACCTTCGCAAGAGGCGAAGTAGCCATCCCAGTAAAATGCAACGTCCACCCATGGATGAAGGGCTACATCGCGGTATTCAAACACCCGTTCTTCGCAGTGACTACAAAAGACGGCAAATTTGAATTGAAGGGCCTGCCCCCAGGCACGTACACAATCGAAGCCTGGCAAGAAAAGTACGGCGTAGTGGATCAGCAAGTAACCATCGGCCCGAAGGATTCAAAGACGGTCAGCTTCACCTTCAAAGCCGCAGGCGCCACAGGCGACTAAAGGCCGTTGTATCGGTGTTTGTAGGGGAGGGCCTGCAGTCTAGGCCCTCCCACCTTACGCCTAGGTGTTAACCCCGGTTTCGTAGCGGTGGGCTTCAGCCCAGCATCCGAAAATCGCCGCACCCACGCAAACTACAAGCCAGCGGCGAACAAGAAACGCAAAAGGGAATTAATCTTCAAGATGCCAGCATCGTCAAATTCCGCGGTCCACAAATTCGCCATCACCACCAGCGCCTTCACAGTCCTACTATTAATGGCCGGCGCCCTGGTCACCAGCAATGACGCAGCGGACTCCGTCCCCGACTGGCCTCTAGCCTACGGCAAAATCATCCCCCCACTAGTAGGCGGCATCCGCTACGAATTCACCCACCGGGTAGTAGCCGGAATCGTATCCGTCCTAACGCTAATCCTAGCCATCTGGCTAACCCGCACCGAAAAGCGCCCAGCAATCGTCCGCCTAGGATGGGCAGCCGTGGCGTTAGTAATCGCCCAAGCCCTACTAGGTGCAGCCCGAGTATTACTAGGCCATCCGCCTCTAATCGCCACAATCCACGCCACCATCGCCCAAATTTTCTTCATAACGACAGTAGCCCTAGCCCTAGTCACGAGCCCGTGGAGTCAAAGCGGGCACCCCGCACTCGATGATCCTGGCTCGCCAAAAGTGCGCTCCGTAGCGCTCTGGACCACGCTGGTGATCCTCCTACAGCTAGTTCTCGGCGCAGGCTTCCGCCACGGCGCCTTCGGCATCCTGCCGCATCTGATCGGCGCCGCGGCCGTAGCGTTCTTCGTAATCTGGACCACCCGCACAGCGAAAAAGCGCTTCGCCAATGTCCCCGAAATCCGCAGCAGCATCAAGTGGCTCAACATCACCTTCGGCACGCAAATTCTGCTAGGCGTAGCAGCCTATTGGGCGGTAGCAAAAGCCATCGACGAAGCCCAACCCACGCCGTCCTACGTGATCCTAACGGTAGCCCACGTCCTGGTAGGTGCCCTGACGCTCGCATCAAGCGTGATTCTCACCCTGATTTGTTATAGGCTGTTGCGACCGTCGGGGGCCACGCAGCTAAGTTCCCAAGCTACGCGAGCGGCGGTCTAGGCAAAAATGAACTCAGTCCGCGAAACCACAATTCCAGTCACCGAGCGAGCCTGGGCCTACGTAGCCCTGGCAAAACCAGACGTCACCTTCCTGGTAGTAATCACCACAGTAGCCGGCTTCTACATCGCCTCACGAGGCCCGCTAGATTGGGCGCTCCTCGCGCATACCTTAGTAGGAACGATGCTCGCCGCCGCCGGCACTGCCACGCTAAATCAATACACCGAGCGCGAAGCGGACGCCCTAATGCGCCGCACCGCCGCACGCCCAATCCCATCAGGCGTAATTTCGCCCACCGAAGCATTCTGGCTAGGCTCGATTCTCGTAGTCTCCGGCGTGGTCTATCTCAGCATTCTCTCGAATGTGCTCGCAGCGGCGCTCACTCTCTCGACGACCGTTCTCTATCTCGGCGTCTACACGCCGCTAAAGAAAATCACCCCGCTAGCAACTTTCATTGGCGCATTCCCAGGCGCAATCCCGCCACTCATAGGCTGGGCCGCAGCCCGAGGTTCGCTCTCCCTAGGCGCATGGATTCTCTTCGCGATTTTATTCCTATGGCAGTTCCCGCATTTCCTAGCCATAGCCTGGATGTACCGCGAAGATTACGCCCGCGCCGGAATCAAAATGCTGCCAGTAGTAGAACCGTCAGGCGATCGCACCTTCCGCCAAATTCTAGTCACCGCCGCGATCCTGGTCCCAATCAGCCTGCTGCCCTCAGTAATCGGCATCACCGGCATCGGCTATTTCTTCGGCGCCACAGTCCTCGGCATGGCCCTACTCCAAGTCTGCTTCTGGGCCGAACGCAGCCGCACCAACATCCGCGCCAAGTGGCTCATGCACGCCACAGTAATTCACATTCCAGTCCTACTAGCGCTGATGATTCTAGATCGGGTAGTTCGCTAAGCTAGCGGCAGCAAACGTCGAAAGGAGCAACCCAACCCCTCCGCATGAACCCCAAAAAGAACGATCTCGAACTAACAATCATCAGTATTTTCTTCCTGGTCTTGTCCTTGATCGGCATAGTCTGGTGCATCACCAGCGGCCTGCTAGCCGGCGGCATCGACGGCATCCTGCTAATCGGCATCTGCCTGATGATGGCCGGAATATTCGCCCTTCAGCTTTTCCTGATTGCCCTACAAGCCGGCTGGGTCAAGCTCCCGTCGCACGACAAAAAACCGGCCGCGGCCCCGGCGAAGTAGGGAATTCGCAGTGCACCTGCCAGCCCCTTGGGTTTACCAACTCCCCGCGGTAAACGCGCTTCTGAACGGCACCAGCGCGTTCTTCCTGCTCGCAGGCTTCACCATGATTCGCAGCGGAAAAGTCTTCGCGCATCGCGTCTGCATGATCACGGCATTCACCTGCTCCACAATTTTTCTAGCCGGCTATCTCTACTACCATTTCACCATCGGCCTCGTACGCTTCGGCGGCCAAGGCCTGATCCGCCCAGTCTATTTCACAATTCTCACCACGCACACAATCCTAGCGATCGTAATCGTCCCGCTAGTGCTGATCACTCTCACCCGCGCCCTCAAAAGCCAATTCCAGCGCCACCGCGCCATCGCCCGCTGGACATTCCCCCTCTGGCTCTACGTCTCCGTAACCGGCGTAATCGTCTACTGGCTGCTCTATCGCCTCTACACCCCGATCATGCCACCTCTAGGATCGCTTGCCCAGACAGCCGCAACCTTGCATCATCTTCTAGGCTAGTCCCCACGAAATCATGAACGAAACCGCATCTACAGCAGCACAAAAACCGTCCTTCGGCGGCCGCTGGACCTATGCCGTCCTAATCGTAGCCGTCCTATTCGTCTCCATGCCGTTCCTATTCTGGAATGCCACTTGGTTCGGCCGCCCACTCACGGACGACCAAATCGCCAAAGCCTTCCAAGACCGCAAACACGCCCGAGAAATCCAGCACGCCCTAACGCAAATCGAGCAACGCATGGAGCAAAAGGACCCCACCGTCCGCCACTGGTATCCGCAACTAGTAAATTTCGCAGACGATCCGCTTACCGAAATCCGCGTAACCGACGCCTGGGTAATGGGCCAGGACACCACTGCCCCAGAATTTCACGAAGCCCTAAAAAAAATGTTAGCCGACCCCGATCCCATGGTCGAACGTAACGCCGCTCTCTCGCTAGTCCGCTTCGGCGACCCCAGCGGCCACGCTGTAATCGTCTCCATGCTGGCCCCCTACGCCGTGCCCGCTCCGGAAGCAGGCACACTGCGCCAACGTCTTAAGCCAGGCGAAACGGTAAATCCCGGCACCATGATCGGCCACATCGACACTCCCGCAGAGAGCAGGGAAGTGCGCACAAAAGCCCCCGGCACAATCATCAATTGGACAGTCGCAGACAAAACCGCAGTGACAGAAGGCCAGCCGCTAATGCTCCTATCCCCCAGCCAGGAAATGGTCTGGGAAGCCCTACGCGCCCTATATCTGATCGGCCAGCCAGAAGACGTCCCCTCAATCGCCCCCTACGTACGCAACGTAGAGTCCATGCCCCCGCAAATCCAACAACAAGCCAAGCTGACGATGCAGCAAATCCAGTCCCGCAATAGTAATTAAGCGCAAGAGGCGGCATTTGTAGGGGCGGGGGTTCACCTCCCGCCCGCTGTGGCACTGGGTTTTGCTGTTCGGTGTGTGGCCCCGTTCCCAATCAACCCCAAGCATTTCATCTTTAGCCCCGCCTGTACCAAAGTACAGTCCCATCGCCGCAAGTCCCCAGCTAAACTATTCCAATGCAATGCCCGAAGTGCAAAACCGAAGTCCGCGACGTAGCCACCTTCTGCACCAAGTGCCACAACACGCTACGTTTCAAATGCCCCTCGTGCAAAAACGAGCAGCGCCACGGTGGCACCTGTGACAAATGCGGCATCGATTTCCTGAAATTCGCCGCAGTCCTAATAGGCCAATCCCGCGCCGAACTAGACGAAGAGCACGCCCGCCTCGAGCGCCGCTCCGGCCTGCTAAAACATCTCCTCTTCATCCCCATTACCGGCGGCGTAACATTGCTCCGTCATCTCCTAGTCTCCAACGACAAAAAGTAGCGCGCCGCGATGCCTTGTCAGGGCATGACTTCGGTCATGCCGCAACTGCCGCAACATAGATACGGCCTTAGCCGCGGAACGCAGGCCGAAAAAACACACGCGCGCACAACAACACGTGTTCGAAATTATTTTTCGAAATTGGAATTAATAAGGAAGGGAACCGAACCGAGCTTCAAAGTCGGCCAAGGGCACCATATCAATCGCATCCCACGGACAGCCTTCTAGGAAGGCTCCGTCAGGTCCTTTGCTAGTGCAAAGCTTGCACCCAATACAAAGCAGCGGATCCACAAGAATATTCCCAAAAGGCGCATGCTCCGGATCTTCCACCCAGAACATACAATCCGCCACCGGACAATAATCCACGCAAGCCGGCGACCCCGAACATCCGGTACACATATCATTGATCACCGCAACAATATGCGGCTTGCGCTTGCGCTTATTCGTCGTACCCGTCGAGATCGGATATTCCTTCACAACCTCGCCGTTCGCGAATTTCGCAATGTCCAGATCCATCGGCACCGGTGGGCCTCCCAAGCTCGAAATTACGACCCCATTTTGTAGCGCGGGAAATCGCCTGTCAACAGGCGCAGAATTTTTGCCGAAATTTAATTGCCCACAGGCGCAGGCTTCTCCACGGCGCGGATCACAGCCTCAGTAAATTCCTTCGTAGTAGCGTTACCCCCAACGTCGGAAGTAAGCGTCTTCCCCTCGCGATAAATCCGCTGCAAAGCATTCTCAATCCGCTCAGCCAACGCATCTTCCTGTAAATAACGCAGCATCATAATCGAACTCATCAAAAGCGCCGTCGGATTAGCAATCCCTTTCCCAGCGATATCCGGCGCAGTCCCATGCACCGCCTCGAAAAGCGCCATCCCCTCGCCAATATTCCCGCTAGGCACCACTCCCAATCCTCCAACCAACCCCGCCGCCAAATCACTCATAATGTCGCCATAAAGATTGGTAAGCAAAAGCATGTCAAACTGATGCGGATTCATCACAATCTGCATGCAAGCATTATCAATAATCAATTCCTTGTATTCGATTTCCGGATACTCAGGTGCCACTTTGCGAATCGATGTCAGAAACAATCCATCCGAAAGCTTCATGATATTAGCTTTATGAATGGCGTGAATTTTCTTGCGCCCATACTTCCGCGCAAATTCAAAAGCAAACCGCGCCACGCGCGTAGAAGCCTTCTCAGTAATAATTTTCAAGCTCTCCACAACGCCGGGCACAACGGTATGCTCCAACCCAGCGTAAAGGTCTTCCGTATTCTCGCGGATCAAAACAATATCCACGCCCTGAAACACAGACTTCACGCCCGCAAGATTTTTCACCGGCCGAACGTTGGCAAAGAGTTCAAGATTCTTCCGCAGCGCCACGTTGATGCTAGGCGGCCCGCCGGCAATGGCCGTAGCCATCGGTCCTTTGAGCGCCACGCGGTTTTTCCGAATAGAGTCGAGCACACCAGCATTAATGAAATCGAGGCCGCGCCGCTCAAACTCAGCGCGCGCAGGGATCTCATCCCACTGAATCTCAGCCCCCGAAGCAGCCAAAATCTCGCGCACCGCAGCCGAAACCTCTGGCCCAATGCCATCCCCAGGAATCAAAGTAACGGTATGCTTCATAAGCGTCCCACCATTTTAAGTGAAAGCCGCCTCGCAGCAAAACTGCATTAGAAGCCCGGGTTCCAAGTAGCGCTGGCGTCCCCGCCGGCATCTTACGAGGAAGCGGGCACCCAGAGCCGAGATCGTGGCCGGACTCCAACGTCAGATTCGTGGCACTGGTTTGTCCGAGTAGTCCGCCTATGAGCTCTATCCGTGCGTAAATAGCGCCCGTAAGATGCCGGCGGGGACGCCAGCGCTACTTGGCATCAGCACACAATTTCGCAATCTGTTATAATCACCTGGTAGCATCGAAGACGATAAAGTCGCATCTAATCACTGGGAGACAAAAACGAAATGGTGAATCTAACCCCCGTCGCGGTTGAGAAAGTAAAAGAAATTCTCACGCAGCAGAACCCGGTCCCTGCGGGCCTGCGCGTAGCCGTGGTAGGCGGAGGCTGCTCCGGGTTCAGCTACCACATGGCCTTCGAAAGCGCCGCCAACGAAAACAACGACAACATCTACGAGTTCAGCGGCCTGAAAGTAATGGTAGATCAGATGTCCGAAATGTACCTGGACGGCATCCAAATCGACTACGTAGAATCCATAGAAGGCTCCGGCTTCAAATTCAACAACCCCAACGTAAAAAGCACCTGCGGCTGCGGCAGCTCCTTCAGCGTCTAAGCGAGCAGCATCGTTCGTAGGGCGGGGTTCACCCCGCCCGTTTTTTTCGATGTTCTCCGGACGTAGGGGCGGGCCTTTAGCCCCGCCCGCCTTTCGGCCCCGACCCGTGTAAATGAACCGCGCATTACATCGTCTGGCTGTTTTTGTCGGTCTACGTATTCTCCGTACTTGCCCCCTCCACAAATCCGCGATTATTCTCCCACCATGAAAGGCCGCAAATCGATTCGCTTGCCCGCGCTCAACTACGTCGGCCGCAACACGTACTTCCTAACCGCGTGCACTCTCCATCGCGACCGCATCTTCTCGAATCCGCGCTGGGCCGATCTAATGGTGCGCTCGTTCCTCGAGGCCGCAAAGGCCGAAGCATTCCTCCTCCACGCCTGGTGCGTGATGCCGGATCATGTGCACGTCCTTACCGAAGGTGCCACGGACCAAAGCCACGCAGACCGCTTCGTCAGCCACTGGAAGCGCGCAACGACATTCGAATTCAAGAAGGTCGCCGGACGCGAGTTGTGGCAGAGATTATTCTACGATCGCGTGTTGAGAGACACCGATTCGCGAAACGACATCGCATGGTACATCTGGTTAAATCCGGTCCGCAAAGGAATGTGCTGCGAGCCATGGGATTACGCATGGTCAGGTTCGATGACGAAAATGAACATGAATACCACGCCGAGCGAGCCAACATGGATCCCGCCTTGGAAACAAAGGCAAGAAGAATCGACAGCAACAACGGGGCCGAACACCGGGCGGGAGTAAACGCCCGCCCCTACGAACGGCGCGTCGCCGGCGCACGCTACGGCCTCTTCGCTCGCGGCAATCGTTGACACGACCCGCGACGCAGCCTAAGATTTGCGCCAAATGCCCGATTCTCAATCATTCCTAAACCAAACCATCTCGCACTACCGCATCATCGAAAAACTAGGCGGTGGCGGCATGGGCGTAGTCTTCAAAGCCGAAGACACCCGTCTCCACCGTTTCGTAGCCCTAAAATTCCTCCCTGATGATGTAGCCAAGGATCCCCAAGCCCTAGCACGCTTCCAAAGAGAAGCCCAAGCCGCCTCCGCCCTAAATCACCCTAATATCTGCACCATCTACGACATCGGCACCGAAAACAACCGCGCCTTCATAGCCATGGAGTATCTAGATGGCCAGACGCTAAAACACGCCATCGCCGGCCAACCCATGGATCTAGAGCGCCTATTCGATCTAGCCATCCAAATCGCCGAAGCCCTAGACGCAGCCCACAGCGAACACATAGTCCACCGCGACATCAAGCCAGCAAATATCTTCGTCACAAAACGCGGCCACATCAAAATCCTAGATTTCGGCTTAGCAAAGGTCTCAGCAGGGAAGCCCGGCCCAGCCAGCGCCCAAGAAACAATGGCCACCATCGGCGTAGATTCCGCCCAACTAACCAGCCCAGGCACAGCCGTAGGCACAGTAGCCTACATGTCGCCAGAGCAAGTTCTTGGCAAAGAACTCGACGCGCGCACCGACCTCTTCTCCTTCGGCGTAGTCCTCTACGAAATGTCCACCGGCATGCTCCCCTTCAAAGGCGACAGCTCCGGCGCAATCTTCGACGAAATCCTGCACAAAAATCCGGTAGCCCCGGTCCGCCTGAACACAAATATCCCCATGGAATTCGAGCAACTAATCAACAAAGCCATGGAGAAGGATCGCGACCTACGTTACCAAGGCGCCGCAGAAATGCGCGCCGACCTAAAGCGCCTCAAGCGCGACACGAGTTCCGGACGCTCCGTAGCCTCGAGCAGTTCAATCGGCGGCCAAGCAGCAACTAATCCAGCAGGCAGTTCCGCGGCAAACATACCCGCAGCTACCGGCTCGAGCGCCTACACCACGCCCGCTGCAGCGTCGCCAAGTTCCACAGTGGTCGCAGTCGCAGCAACGGCGCCGCGCAAATTTCCGCTAGCAGCAATCGCGATCGGAGTCGTAGTGCTAGCCGCGCTAGGCTTCGGCGCTTACAAGTTCCTAAATCGCCCCCGCGCCCTAAATCTGCAAAACATGCAGATCACCAAGCTAACCGACAGCGGCAAAGCCGGCCCAGTAGCCATTTCCCCAGACGGCCGCTACATCGTCTACGTCCTAATCGACGGGGAACAACAAAGCCTCTGGGTCCGCAACGTAGCCAGCAAGAGCGACGTCCAAGTTCTCCCCCCAGACTCGCTAGGAATCGCAGGCGTCACCTTCTCCCCCGATGGCAACTACGTAGATTTCGTTCGCACCGACAAAAGCACCGAACTCTACAACTATCTCTACACCATGCCCGTCCTGGGCGGCGCCCCGCGCCAAATCATCCGCGATATCGATTCCATCCCCAGCTTCTCGCCAGACGGCAAGCAATTCGCCTACTTGCGCGGCCTCCCGGATCGCGACCAGATCGAAGTTCACATTTCTGACTCGACCGGCTCCAACGATCGCACCCTCGCAACTCTAAATGCCAAACCGCTATCGTTCTCCATGTTCGGCGTCTCTTGGTCCCCTGACGGAAAAACAATCCTCGTGCCAAATTTGAATCTGCAAAAGGAAGTCCGCTGGCTGATCTCAGCCATCAACGTATCCGATGGCGCCGTAAAAGAAATAATTTCGCGTACCGATGGCGTAGGCCTGCCCGCGTGGCTCCCCGACGGCAATTCGTTCATCCTACCCATGGCCATGCGCAACGAGGACCGCTATCAGCTGTTCGTAGTTTCCTATCCGAGCGGCGAAACCTCGCGCATGACCAACGATCTCTCCGATTACCGCCCGCAAATCTCCATCACCCGCGATGGCCAATATCTGGTAGCTCTAGGCCGCCGCCGCGACGCCCACATCTGGGCCGCCCCGCAAGCCCAAACCGCGCAAGCCCGCCAGCTCACCTCCGGAGATTCTTCCGACGATTCCCCCAGGCCCGGCCCTTCCGGCAAGATCATCTTCCGCAGCCACGGCAACGATATCTACGCCATGAACGCCGACGGCTCCCAGCGCGCCGCACTAATCGCCGACGCGCAAAACAACTTCTCGCTTACCGCCTGTGGCGACCGCTACATTATTTTCGACAGATTCCTCGCCAGCAAAATCGAACTCTGGCGCGCCGACGCCGACGGCTCCAACGCCATCAAGCTAGCCGACAACACCCGCGCATCAGAATGTTCTCCGGACGGCACCTCGGTCATCTTTTTCAATCCAGATAAGCTATCCCGCATACCCGTCGAAGGCGGCGCTCCCACCGTAATCCCGAACATAACTCCAGATGACATCGGCGCGTTCCGCATCTCTCCCGACGGAAAATCGATCGCCCTCGCTTACGAAGAAGGCCGCCCAGTCCCCACCGACAAATTCGCGATCGTTCCCATAGGCGGCGGAGCGCTCAGCAACATCATGCCGGCGCCCCGCTCCGCTCAGGGCCTAGATTGGGCCCCGGACGGCAAATCCCTGCAATTCGCACTAATCCGCAACGGCGCCGCAAACATTTGGGAGCAACCGCTAACCGGCGGCCCACCCAAGCAAATAACAAATTTCCCCTCGGACTTAATCTTCGGTTTCAAATGGACCCGCGACGGCAAGGTGTTACTAATGTCCAGAGGCCGAGTAGACCGCGACGTAATCCTACTGACGAATTTCCGGTAACCCGCCCGCGTAACGCCCGAGAAAATGTGAGCCATTTCCGCGAGCGTCACTCGTATCTCAGCGCCACAATCGGATCTACGCGCGAAGCCCGCCGCGCCGGCACATAGGTCGCCACCAACGCGACGCCACTCAAAACCACCGCCGCGGAAATCATCACAATCGGATCCCAGGCTTTCACGCCGTAAAGCAAACTAGCCATAAATCGCGTCAATCCAAAAGCCGCCCCCACCCCAATCACCACGCCAATCACCGCCAACAACATCCCCTGCCGCACCACCATCCCCCGCACATTCCCCGACGTAGCCCCCAACGCCATCCGTATCCCAATCTCCTGCGTCCTCTGCTGCACCGAATAAGCCATCAACCCATAAATCCCAATCGCCGCAAGCAAAAGCGCCACCCCAGCAAAAATAGTAAGCAGGGTAGTATTGAAATCCGTCCGCGCCGTAGATTCTCCTCTCACCTCGTCCATCGATCGAATATGCGCCACCGGCAACCCGCCGCTAGCCACCCGCAATTCCCGCTGAATCTCCTCGCTCAAAGAAAACGGCTGCACGCTCGTCCGCACCGCCCACTCCAGCGGCAAAACCCGATTCTGCAAAGTAGTCAAGCCATCGGTCACCTGCGCAATCGGCACGTACATGATCGGCCGCGGATCGCGATTTAATCCAGTATCCCGAACATCAGCCACAATCCCGATCACCGTCCGCGCCGGCTCCTCAAATTCCGGCCCCAATCCCTTACCGATCGTAACTTGAGCCCCCAACGCGTCGTCCTTCGGCCAATATTTCTTAGCCATAGATTCGTTGATCACCAAAACATGCGCCGCATTCGCGTCGTCGCCCTCGCTGATCAACCGCCCGCGCAGCAGGGAAATGCGAAACACCTTAAAGTACCCCGCAGAAACATCGCGCCACTGTTCGTCGCCGTCGTATTTGCCTTCCGCAGGCGCGCGTCCGGCGATATTGATCGGCAGATCAAGCGTTCCGGCGAGCGGCAAAGTGCAGCTCACTGATACCGCCTCCACTCCCGGCACCCCCGCAAATCGCTGCTCCGCAGCCCGCACCACCGCCGCCGTACCAGCCGTCTTCTCAAATCGTTCCCCGGTCAACGACATCTGCATCGTCAGCACATTGTGCCCATCAAATCCCGGATTCACAGAACGCATCACCGTAAAGGTCCGAATCAAAAGCGCCGCTCCCACCAGCAGCACCAAAGCCAGCGCCATCTCCGTAACCACCAAAATCGACCGCGCCTTGTTCTGCCGGAACCCGCTGCCAGTCCGCGATCCGCTTTCTTTCAACGTCACCGACAAATCCGTCTTCGAAGCGCTAAACGCCGGAATCAATCCAAATAAAATCCCGGTAACCATGGAAACCAGCAAAGTAAATCCCAGCACGCGCCAATCCAAAGAAATCGCCGAAGCATGCTCGCCAATCCGGGGAATATCCCCAGGATTCATCGCCAGCAACCCGCGCACGCCAAGATATCCAAGCACTAACCCAAGCACGCCGCCGCCAAGCGATAACAACACGGTTTCCGTAAGCAACTGCGAAATAATCCGCCGCCGCCCAGCCCCCAGCGCCGCACGCAGCGCAATCTCGCGCTTCCGCAAAGTAGCCCGCGCCAAAAGCAAATTCGCCACATTCGCGCAAGCAATCAACAACACGCAAGCCACCGCCCCCAGCAAAATCAGCAGCGCCAAACGCACATCGCGCACCACCATATCCCGCAAAGGCAGGGCCCCAACAGTTTCGTTGTCGTCCATCCACCCAGGAAATTTCCGCCGAAACTCGTCCCCAGCAATCCTCAAAGCCGAATTGGCCTGCTCGAGCGTAACCCCCGGCTTCAATCGCGCCGCCGCATTCAGGTAGTGCGCCTGATCCTGGCTATTCGCATCCGGCTGCAAAGGCAGCCAAATATCGGAAGGCGGATCGGTAGTAAATCCTGGCCCGAGCACGCCAATGACGGTGTAGGGCTCGTCGGCCAGCAGAATCGATTTCCCGATGGCCGCAGGATCCCCGGCATAACGGCTCTTCCACAATCCATTGCTAATCACCGCCACTTTCGCCCCGCCCGGCCGGTCCTCCTCCTCGGTAAAAGTGCGCCCCACCGCAACCGGCGCCCCAAACACCTCAAAATAACCAGCCGATGCCCGTATCCCCTTAATCTGCTCAGGCCGCTCCCCGCCAGTAACGTTGATCCCCGGCCCAGCAAAATCATAAACAGCCGAAGCCGCAAACACGTCCTTCACCTCGCGCCACACCACAAATTTAGGAATCGAAACCGCAGTCCCCACCCCGCCGGGGTACTTGCGCATCAACTGCACAATGCGGTCCGCATCCGGATAAGAAAGCGGCTGCAGCAACACCGTATTAATCACGGTGAAAATTGCAGTATTGGCGCCGATCCCCAACCCCAGCGCCAGAATTGCAGTAGCCGCAAACCCAGGCGCCCGCCGCAAAGTCCGCCAGGCAAATCGCACATCCTGCATCAAATTTTCAAAAAAGTTAGCGCCAATCACGAAGTCACGCTCCTCGAGCCCCACCGCTATGTACGAGGCGCGCCACCGTATTGTTCCGTTGGAGGGGCGGGGGTTAACCACCCGCCCGTTCGAGCCGTGGGTGTTAGCCTTTGCAGTTTGCGACCCGCCGCCCCGACCGCGGAAAAACCAAAAGCCAATCCACGGACGAACACCCAATGCCAGAACGGGCGGGTGGTTAACCCCCGTCCCTACGACGAACATTCGCGTCAAAAACGCGATCTGAAAGAATGCGAAAGTTGTCGATGAGACGGGGGTACCGCCCGTTGTTTTGTTGAAGTTACGGCGCTTCTAATAATTTGAGTTGTCGATTGGAAATTGGCTTGTCGGGTGTCACGGGGGTATCGTCGATTCTACCGAGGTTGATTATCGCGGAGCAAACAGGCTATCGCTGTGCCCCTGGTGGCGAAACCGCCGCAGATGCGGGTGCAGTAAGTCTGCTGTATTCGGCTTTGGCTTGACGAAGTATCGGGATATCCGGGTCGGCATCCTTCCACGTTGCAAAGAAATCATCGTAGGCTTTGCGACTCTTCTCTCGATCGCCTTGCGCCGAGTAGGCGCGCGCAAGCCCCAGTTGGCAGAGCGGCGCGTACACCTGCCACCAGCCCGAACCGCGATCATCGAGGAGCATCTGGAATTGCGCCGCAGCCTTCGCGGGCTCCTTTGCAGCCAAGTAGGCCAGCCCGAGACGATAGGGAACGTCCAGCGTGCGGTGGTACTGTCCGGACTGGATCAGCAAATCGACGGCTTCCGTAGGATTTCCTCGCTGGCGAGCTATGATGGAGCGAATCAGCGGCAGATTCACTTTCTGTTCGACGGTATTCTCGGGAGCAATGCGGTTGAGTGTCGTTGCCAGTGCTTCCGCGTGGGTGAGATCGCCGCCGTCCGCGAATGCTTCGCCACAGCGCCACAGCTCGATGGCGCTGTCAGTCGCCTCCGTCACGGAATGGCGGCAGAGGCTGCTGGTGAAGCCGTAGTTTCCGAGAAGCGCTTCGAGCTGTGCGCGCATCGCTCGTGCGTCCGCGGCGTCCTGCGCCGCGCCGCCCTGCATGTTGAGGTTCACAACGCTTTCGCTCATCGAGCGGAACTTTTTCATGTCTCCGCGATCATAGACATACTCCATTTGCAATTCAGTCCAGGCGGCATCATCGGGGGCAGCCTCGCGGTTCATGCGCTCCATTGTGGCGGTATCGTTCTGGATGAAGGCGATGCGGTAGAGCATGTCCTTCTGATAGCCGAAAAGTGAGCCTTTCTGCTGCCATTCAGTGAGCGTGGCCTTGGCCTCGTCAATCCGGCCCAGCGACATCAGCGCTGCCGCCTTGTTGGAGTAGGCGTAAGCGGTGGGCTCCGGGGAGTGTTCAATGGTCCAGTTGAACTCCTGCAGCGCTTCTTCATATCTGCCCAGCAGCACGTAATTAATTCCCAATAAATTCGTGGCGTTGAAACTGCGCGGATACACTTGCTGATACAACGTGAGTACGGCGTTTTCCTTCTCGAGGTTGCCTGTTACGTTCCAGTAGTAAGTGGCGGTGACCAGAAAATTTTCTTCCTGCGTCAGGCGTTTATCTTTTAGTTCGAAGGCGCGGGCGAAATTCTTCCGTGAAGCCTCCTCATCGCCGACTCCGTGATAGGAGGCCCCGAGCATGACGTATGCAGAACAAAACTCCGGGTCCAGCTCCACGGCGCGTTCAAAGAAAGGAATGGATTCGCTGATCTTTCCCGCACGACTCCGCGTCACACCCGTCTGGTAGGCTTGCAGCGCCTCGAGGGAGCTGGTGGTGGCCTGAGAGAGCGGCGCATCGTACTTTTGCAGAGAACTGAGGCTTTCGCCCAATTGCCGCCGCAATTGCGAAGCTGCTTTTCCCAGCGCGGCCACGACCTTGTCTTTGTTGTCGGTTTCCTGCTGCTGCCGCGCGATTTGTTTTCCACTGTGCGCATCGATCGCTTCCAGAGTGATCAGGTAGTAGCTGCCGATCGCGTCGATCTCCGGAACTACGACGGCTTTCAAACCCTGCCGTTTACAGATTTCGATGCCCACTTCCTGCGTCACACGCTCATCGGGTTCACGGCGCATCGAGCGCAACGTTTGGCGCACGGCCGTCGACGGAAGTACGCTCAGAAACGGCGACTCGGCGAGCTTGATTTCCAGCGCCTTGTCGAGATTGTCGAAGACGGGGTCGCCTGTCTTATTGACGAAACTGGCCAGCAGGATCACGTCTGTATCGTTCAGTACCGGCCGCGCGATTAAAGTCCGCCAGCCGAGAACGGCTGCAAGAACGACAAGCAAAGCTGTGGCACCCGCGAAGGCGGCCCAGCGGCGCCACCTCCGCGGTGGTGGGGCCGCCTCCGGCGATGGAACGTGTGCGGCGTTTTCTTCGATCGCTGCTGTTGTTGCTGCGGGCGCGTCCCCGTTTTGGACCTCAGCGATAAAGCGGTAGCCTCGCCGCGGCAGCGTCTCGATGTAGCGCGGTTCCTCGGCAGAATCGCTCAACGCGTCGCGCAGCTTCTTGATGGCGCTATTCAGGCCGGTATCGAAGTCAACGAAAGTGTCCGCGGGCAAGAGCTTCTGACGGAGTTCCTCGCGTGTAACCACCTCGCCGGGATGCTCCAGCAAGTGCGCCAGCACCTGGAAAGGCTGGTCCTGAATCTTCAGGCGGATGCCGTGCTTGCGCAACTCGCCCGAACGCAAATCCACCTCGAAAGCGCCGAAGCGGGCCGCGCGGGTTCGAGCGGTGAGTGCCATAGCTGGGATTCGAGAGAGGCGGCAGTTTACCACCAAATACACGGCGGAAGGAATATCGTCCGGGCTGGGCACGAGGTTCCTGCAACTCCCTTGAATTCAATGAGCTGCACGATCAGAACAAAAACACCCAGAAACCATGCACCGGCCATTGCGGCTCAAGCCGCTTCGCGCGATTGTGCCGGCTGGTTCGGGGCGAGTCCACAATCCCAAGGAGCGATCTCAAATGTGGAGGTCCTTTGCAACTCTCGCCTGCTTTCGCCAATTACGGCGTTTAAGCCGGAACAAGAAAGGAGAATCAAAATGAGCAAGTTCGGAAAGTACCTTTTTCTCGTGACAGGTTTCGCGATCCTTGCGACTTTTGCACGCATTCCAGGCGCCGTCATCAACGTTCGCGCCAACAATGGCGGGTGTAGCGTTGCCAGCCTCAAAGGGACCTATGGCTTCAACAGGACGGGCGTGAACAATGTCGTGGGTGGCCCTATCGCCTCGATCGGCACCCAAGTCTATAACGGAGACGGGACGTTCGGCCTTACGCGCCTGACCAGAAGCGACAACGGTGACATCCAAGACTGGACCTATGCGCCGCCGAGCGTGGACGCAAGCTACACGGTCGATGCGGATTGTACCGGATCGCTCTTCACTGCGGATGGCACAAAAACCAACAACCTCGTGGTCCTTGACGGAGGCAAGAGGTTCTTCTTGCTCAGCGAGGCGACGGGCACGATTGTCACGAAAGAGGGGATAAGGCTGGACGAGAAGGATAAGGACTAACGGTGCGCTGACTAAGTTGGACGCACACTTCTCCATTTGAAGCGGTTGTGTGGGACGCCGCATCCGGGCGATGGAGCAATCTCAAATGTGGAGGTACTTCATGAAAACCAGGGCTTTCTCTCATACGATGTGCGCTTTCCTCTTATCGTTGGCGGCATCGGGCCTCGCTGGCTGCGGCGGAGGTAGTTCGAACGAACAAATGCCTCCGCCAAATCAGACCCCCACGATTACATCCATTTCGCCAAACAGCGCCGTGGCCGGTGGTGCTGGATTCACGCTTACGATCAATGGAACGAATTTTATTGCATCTTCGCTGGTCAATTTTGAGGGATCAGCAGCCCCCACCACTTTCGTCAGCTCCACGCAGTTGACTGCCGCGATCCCAGCTTCCAGCATTTCCAGAATCGGCACAGCGCCCGTGACCGTGGAGAATCCCGCGTCCGACGGTGGCTTTTCCACTCCGGTGAACTTCACCATTGCCGCCGGCAGTGGTAATCCCACCCCGACGATCAATGGTCTCTTTCCAAGCTGTGTTCCCGCAGGGGAACAGTTCGTTGATTCGATAAACAATCTGTTGGAAGTGAGTGGGGTTAATTTTGTGTCCAGTTCTGTCGTGCAATGGAACGGCACCGACCTGCCGACCACTCTTCAGAGCGGTGGCAACGGCACATTGCTCTTCGCTCAGGTTCCGGCAAGTGACATCGCCACCGCAGGGACAGCCGCGGTCACCGTCTTCAATCCTCCACCCGGAGGTGGTACCTCGACCTCCTTGACCTTCACCACAACGCCGGGAGCAGTCGATCCGCAGGCAATCGCGGTGAACCCTGCAGGAAATTTCGCCTATGTGGCGAGTCAGGGCTGCATTGGTGGCGTTGTTGGCTACGTGTCCATGTACACGATCAACCCCACCACCGGTGCCCTGGCGCCCATCGGACCGCCCGTGTCCACAAATGACGTAGGCAGCGACTCCGTCACCATAGATCCTCTCGGCAAGTTCGCTTACGTAGCCAATGAGGGGGCGTATGTCACTGATGGCAGCGTCTCGGCGTACACCATCGATCCAACGACCGGGGCTCTAACGTCAACGTCGGGCGGGATAAACGGAGACAACCCGGCGTTTTGCTGTTTCACTGCGGTGGCGGTGCATCCATCTGACAAGTTCGCTTATGTGGCGAATGGAGACTCCAGTCCACGCAGCGTCTCGATGTACACCATCAACGGCGATAACGGGGCCTTGACGTACTTTGGGACCGTCGTCGCAGAAGGCTTTCCGGCGTCGGTGGTCGTGCATCCGTCTGGACAGTTCGTTTATGTGGCCTCGGAGACAGACTCCGGCACGCCGGGACCAGGCAGCGTGTCCATGTACGCGATCAATGCCACCACCGGGGCCTTAACCTCCCTTGGAACGATAGCCACAGGAACAATGATTGACCAGTTAAGCTCCAACGGCATCGCCGTGGATCCGACCGGTGCGTTCGCCTATGTCACGAATTCCGGCTCGAACAACGTCTCGATGTACACCATCAACGCCACCACAGGTGTCTTGACGTCAGTCGGGTTGATAGATGCAGGAACAACTCCTTTATCCGTGGCCGTGGATCCCAGCGGTAAATTCGCCTATGTCACGAATTTCAATTCGAATAACGTCTCGATGTACACCATCAACGCGGCCACAGGGGCCTTAACGTCCATTGGAACAATAGCCGCAGGAACGAATCCCACCTCCATCGCTGTCCATCCCTCAGGCAATTTCGCCTATGTGACGAATTCCGCGTCAAACGACATCTCCATTTACAGCATTGACGCCGCCACCGGCGTCTTGACGCTCATCGGGACGACGGGCACATGAAATGGTCCCACTCCTGTAGCCGTGGATTCATCATGCGAAAAACGGTCCGCACGAATACCGACATTACTTCCATTGACGGGCGAAGAGGTTGACGATGCAAAATTCGCGCGCACTCGAGCGAGCTAGCTTAATCAGGGACGTGGGGTTTCATTCGCGAACCATCGCACTCCTTATCGCCACCGCGATCGGCGTGTGCGGATGCGGAGGGGGCGCGAGTCAGTCCAGCAATAATCCGCCCCCGTCACCCACTCCAACAATCACCGCAATTACGCCAAACGGTGCCATCGCCGGCGGTGCGGCTTTCACGCTCACGATCAATGGGACCAACTTCGTCGCCGCTTCGACGGTCAACTTCGGCGGGGCAGCGCCCGCCACCACGTTCGTCAGCTCCACGCAGTTGAATGCGGCCATCGCTGCTTCCAGCATCGAATCAACGGGGATGCTGGCTGTAACAGTGACCAACCCCGCGCCCGGCGGTGGCACCTCCAATGCCGCGAACTTCACCATCACGGGCCTGGCCACCACGCCAGGAGATGGTCCGCAGTCAATCGCTCTGGACTCTGCCGGAAACTTCGCCTATGTGGCGAATGCGAGCTGCCATGGCGGCATTGGCTGCGTCTCCATCTACACGATCAATCCCGCCACCGGGGCCCTGGCGCTCGCCGCGCCACAGGTATCCTCTCTCGATTACGGCGGCGAATCGGTGACCTTAGTTCCGTCTGGCAAGTTCGCCTACGTGGCAAATGCAGGAGATGACTTTAGCAGCGATGGCAGCGTCGTGTTCTATACCATCAATCCCACAACGGGGGCGTTAACGTTCACAGGATCGATGATGGGAAATTGCCCGGGATTGTGCGCTCCCGAGTCGGTGGCCGTGGATCCATCCGGCAAGTTCGCTTACGTGCCGAACGGGGGTGGTGAATCAACCGGCGTCGCGACGTACACCATCAACGCCACCAGCGGAGCCTTAACGTTCACAGGAATGGTCCTCGTAGATGGCTATGCCGTCTCCGTGGCCGTGCATCCATCCGGCAAGTTTGCTTATGCGCCGAATGCGAATAGCATTCCTGGATCGTCTGGCAACGTATCGATGTACACCATCGACGCCACGACCGGAGAGCTGACATCCATAGGAACCGTAGCAGCAGGAACGATCGCAGCAGAACCAAACCCTAACGCCATGGCTGTGGATCCGACCGGCAAGTTCGCCTACGTGGCGAATTCTGGCGCGAGCGACGTCTCGATGTACAGCATCAACGCCACTACGGGACTCTTGACGTCAGTGGGGTTGATAGATGCAGGAACAACTCCTTTATCCGTGGCCGTGGATCCCAGCGGTAAGTTC
>Ga0206813_1009_pt1 | contig 72695 bp, 71 predicted proteins | sample Alteio_BWOrgCont_92_FD_152856 | JGI IMG/M metagenome (GOLD analysis project Ga0206813, IMG submission 152856) | Enriched cells from forest soil in Barre Woods Harvard Forest LTER site, Petersham, Massachusetts, United States -... | ecosystem: Environmental > Terrestrial > Soil > Temperate forest >...
CTCGAGCTGCAGCGCAACGCAATTACGGTGCCTTGGTTGAACGAGATTCTTCCGTAGATTGGGTTCGGTTGTTGTGGGGTTTTGTGGTCGTAAGAGCCGGCGGGACGCCAGCGCTACTTGGACGAAATTAGACATTTAGTCCGCCGTTGATTTGGGTTCTGGTTTTAATCGCGGTCGAAAGAGCCGGCAGGGACGCCGGCGCTACTTTACGTGCGAATCAAATTTAGATAATTGGTTGTGGGTTGACTGAAGCCTGGGAAGACTGCTTTTAGATCTTTGTTGCCTACGTGCTTGGTTAGGATTTCGCTTAGGACTGTGCGGTAATCTGTGGTTACGGCTAGGTCGCGGCCTTCGTAGAGTTGGGCTCCGCTTAGGCCTGGCCATTTTGTGTAGACCTTTCCGCCTTTTACGTTGCCGCCCATTACGAACATGCAGTTGGCGTGGCCGTGATCGGTGCCGCGGTTGCCGTTTTCTCTGGCGGTGCGGCCGAATTCGGACATGCTTACGAAGACTACGTCTTGCATGCGATCGCCCATGTCTTGGTGGAAGGCGGCGATTCCCTGCCCTAGATCGCGTAACAGATTGCTTAGTTGGCCTTGTACGCCGCCTTCGTTTACGTGATGGTCCCAGCCGCCGCTATCTAGAAATGCTACTTCCAGGCCTACATCAGCTTTGAAAAGTTCGGCGATTTCTTGGAGGCTTTGGCCGAAGCGGTTTTTTGGGTATTGGGCGTTGTTTTCTGGTTGGTAGCTTTCTGGGTGGATCTTTTTTAGTTGATCTATGGCTTCGAAAGTTTCTTGGCCTACGCCGTGTAGGGCTTGGTCCACGGTCTGCGCATACATTGCTTCGAAGCCGCCTTCGGTGGTTTGTTGCGGGCCGAACATTTTGAATTGTTTTAGGTCGGGGATGGCTATGGCTGGGGCGGTGCCTTGTAGCGTGCGTGGGAGATAGGGGCCGAAGGCTACGGCTCGGAAGGGGCTGGGCTTTTCTTCGTGGCTCGATTGCAGGGTGCGATTTAGCCAGCCATCGTCAGTGCTCTTTAGTCCAGGCGTGCCGGATTCCATGAAGTCCTGAGCGTCGAAATGGCTGCGCGTGGGATCTGGTGAGCCTACGGCTTGGACGATTGCTAGTTGGCCTTTTTGGAAGAGTGGTTGTAGCGGTTGCAGGCTGGGGTGTAGGCCGAAGAAACCATCTAGGTCGATGGCGGCTTCTGTGCCGCCTCTTCTTGGCTCGGGGATCGCTATGCTGGGGCGCATTTGGTAGTAGCTGCGCTCGCCGAAGGGGACGACTACGTTCAGGCCGTCCATTGCGCCGCGCTGGAAGAGCACGACCATTTTCTTTTTGCCGGAGTTTGTTGTTGTGGCGATGGCGCGCTGCAAAAATGACGGCATGGCGGAGAGACCGATTAGGGAGATGGCGCCATTTTTTAAAAATATGCGGCGGGTTAGTGGCATTGGGCGACTCCGGTGGTGATGGCGTTGATGGGGGAATAAGAAATTTCAAATTTCAGATTTGAGATTTGAAAATAAGAAAAATCGGGGGATAGATTGACGCGTGGGAGTAGGCCCTCGAGCGGACGGGCGCAGCAAGCCGGCGCCCCTACGGCCGCAATCGAGACTCCGTGATCCGGATTTTTTTGATTTATGTTCATCGGCGTTGGAATTCTGGGGCGCCTAGGACTAGGCCGGCGATTAGGCTTTCGTTTACGTGTTTTACTTGATCGTCGAGCGTGGCTTGTAGGATTTGTGGATCTTCTAGACGGGCTTCTAGAGTGGTTTCGGTTTGCTGGGCTATTTGATTGTCTAGGAACGCGGATAGGGCGCTGGCTAGGGCTTTGTGTGGATCGGTTTCGGATTCTGGGCCTAGTAATGCGTTTAGATCGGATTTTGTGCCTGGGACTTTATTCGAGGATAGGGATAGGGCGAAATTTAGGCGATTTAGTAGGGCGCCGGTGTTTACCCAGGTTTCGGATTTGTCGCTGTAGCCGGTGGGCGGTTGGGCTTGGAAGAGGGGCTCGCCCATGCGGCCTACCCATTGGGCTAGCGGGAGCGTTACGTCTACTTCAGCGCCTAGGGCGCGGGCGGTGCTGGCTGCTAGTTCGAAAGGCTGCTTCACTTTCGCGCGATAGGATTCTTTGCTCCAGAATTCTGGGGAATAGATCATTGTTTTTAGGACATTGCGGATTTCGCCGTTGGTGCTTTGGAATGTTTGCGCCATGCGGTCTACTAATGCTGGCGGGGGATTATCGCTTACGAAGTGGCGGGCTAGTTTTGTGGAGATGAATTTCGCGGTGTTGGGGTTGCTGGCTAACATTTTTAGGGCTTCTTCGCCGTCTTTCATGCCGCCGTAATTGAAGGTGCGGCCTAGCACAACTTTTTTGCCAGTGGTGTGGATGCGATCGTCGAAGAAGAAATCTGGGTTGCGGGCCGGGGCGTGGACGGTCCAGCCGGTTAGGCATTTGGCCATTTCGATTACGTCTTGTTGGGTGTAGCCGGCGTCGACGCCCAGGGTGTGGAGCTCCATTACTTCGCGGCCGTAATTTTCGTTTAGGCCTCGCTCTTGTTTTTTCTTACCGGGTTGCGCGGCGGTGCCTGGGGGCGGAGGCATGGGCGGGCCGAAGATGCCTTCGAAACGGCGCCGGCGCATGGCTAGTTCGGATTGCATGCGTTGGGCGGCGATGGGATCGGCGCTTAGCCAGTTGTCCAGATAGACGAGCATTGCCGGGCTTTTGGCTGTGGCTAGCAGGAGATCCTGGAATTTGCCTAGGGTGTGGGGACGGATGGTGTCGCGGGCGTAGGCGGTTAGCAGCCAGCGATCTTGATTTTTTCCGGCGAAGACGTTGAAGTGATTGAACCAGAAATCTTCCATTACGGCTTCTAGCTGGCGATTGCTGTAGATGGCGCGGTCTAGCTTGGCCATGCTCAGCTCTACTACGATTCTTTGCGGGCCTACTACTTTGGCTAGTTGTTCTTCGGCTTGCGCGTTGGGATTTTGTTGATCGATTTTGGCTACCGCTTCTCTGGCTTTTTCTTTTTGCTTTTCCTGGTATTCCTCTTTGGTGATGCCTTCTTTTTTCGCGGCCTGTTGAGGTTGCGGGAATTTCTCTACTAGTTTGTCGGAACTCATTTTTAGCGTTGGGTACCGGTCTAGGCGGGCTTCTAGTGCGGAGTCATCTATGGAGTTGGGATTTAGTTGTTGGTCGATCCATTTTTCCAGGCCTATTTTTCGCACTTGATCGATTTGGTTTGGAGTGGGGCCGTAGGCTAGGCGGTTTAGGGCATGGAGGATGGCTTGATCTTCGGTTAGTTCTGAGATCGGGAGTTTGCCTTTCCAGGATTTTGCCGGCGGGTTGGCTTGGGCTTGCGGGAATGGGAATAGGGTGGCGGCCAGTAGGATTGCGGCGGCTTGTAGGAATGGGCTTCTTTGATCCGGGTTGGGGCTTTTTTTCACGGTGGTGCTTTTCATATGAATTCTGTGGAGGTTGCTTCGTACGTTAGTTTAACCCTGTTTGACGGCAAAAGTTGCTGGGGCGGAGCGGGCGTTACGAATTGGTTTGTTGGCGGCTCGATCCTACATCCGAAAACTTCTCGGAGAGACGCTGGCTGGGTTGGATTACAAGTTTGTGGCGCGATGGTGGTTGGGCTCGAGGGGCGGCCCGCCATAAAGCGCGAGCCCTACGAAAGACTGGTGCTTGAGTCCGCCGTCGATTTGGGTTGTTGTTTTGATCGCGATCGTAAGAGCCGGCGGGGACGCCAGCGCTACGAAAGAGGGGCTACGGCCTTAGCGTGCGCAGGAAATCTTGTAGAGCTCGTTGACGCGGGGCGTCTAGGTTGGTGAATTCTACGCCGGCGCCTTTTTCGTTTACGTCTCTTACTTTGGCTTCGGTTTCTAGAGTTAGATTGGGGTCTTCTACTTTTAGATGGATTGTTTGGCCCATGGTTAGGGATTGCTTTGTTCGGACGAATAGGCCTCCTGAGCCTATGATGGAAACTTTTCCTTCGAATTGAGGGTCGGTGCCTGTGCAGTGCAAAAATTGATGTTCTGGTAGGAGGATGCGTTTGTGTTTGCGGCGATCTTCGGCGCTGTTGTGGGTCATTGGCGATTGGCTCGGAAGGCGTCTAGGGTCCAGGAGTCTTGGCCTTCGTCGTGGCGCAGGATGTAATAGTTTCCGTCGTTGGCGCGGACTCGGAAATAGATGGCGTCGGGGGAATACCATTGACCGTCTAGTTCGCTGACTTCGAATTCGCGGCCTTTTACGGTGAATTTTTGGGGGCGTTCGTTGGGGCGATAGCCGGAGTAGCGGAGCACGTGGATTTCGTTCATCGGAGTGGCGCCTCCGTTGGCGGCTTTGGGTTTGGCCGACTTTTTGATTATAGCAATTTTTTGTGTGGTGGCGGACGTGGCACAACATCGATGCGTTTGATTGCGGCGTTGCATGGCGAAGCGGAGGATGGGCTCGAGGGGCGGCCCGGCATAAAGCGCGGGCCCTACGTTCGGAGGGGCGCGTGTTGCGCGCCATTATGTGAATTTTAGATCGGTGGCGTTGGTGAAGGGGCCTTCGCGGGTTACTGCGTTGTAGGCTGCGCCTATGAAAATTACCATGGCGGTTAGATACATCCAGAGAAGTAGGCCTATTACTGCGGCTAGGCCTCGGTAGACTGTGCCGTAGGGGACGTAGCGGACGTAGAAGCCGAAGCTGATGTCGACGATCCACCAGAGGATTGTGGCTACGGCGGCGCCGGGGAAGACGTCGTGCCAGTCGGTCATGTCTGGTTGGCCTAATCGGTAAATTACGAAGACTACGCCTAGGGCGAAAACCATTGCTAGGCCATGGTATGCGGCTGCGGCTGCGATGCGGATCCATGGGCCGAGGCCGTAGTTGGCTAGCATCCAGTGGCGGACTGGGCGGCCGAAGATGGTTACGATTTCGAAGGCTAGGAATGGAATGATTGTTAGGCAGAGGATTATGGCGGCGCGGAGTTGGACGCGCAGGTAGGATGGCGCGGCGGGAAGTTTGTCGATTTGGCGGAAGCCTTGAATTAGGCCGATGAAGACTTGCGTGCCGGCGATTAGCGTGCCGCCGAAACCTAGCCAGATCCATTGCCAGGGGTGTGCGGTGCGGCGTACGAAATAATCGAGCACGATGGCGCTGCTGCCTTCGGGGAGCATGCTTTGGATTTGCGCTGGGAGATCGCGCACCACATCTTGAAAGATGGTCATGCTGCTGAGGATTCCGAGCGCGAATAGGATCAAGGGGAAAAATGCCAGGAACATATTGAAAGCTACGGCTTGGCCGAGAGCTACGCAGTCTGGGAATACTCTTAGGAAAGATTGGCGGAGGTTCTCGGCCACGTGTCCCATGACGTGGGGCGAATTATAAAGGTTTCGCGGCGCGGAGGCTCGCTCTTTCGGAGTTGCCGCAGGGTTGAGCGGGGAGTAAACTTTTCGCGGAACTGGGGCGCGGAGGCCGAATATGGCGCGTAGTGTGCGATGCGGATTGATTCAGGCGCGGTGCGAGTGGTCGCCGGAGAAGTATTCGCTAGCGGATATTCGCGAACGCATGATCGTGAAACATGAAAAATTGATCGGCGAGGCAGCTAAGAAGAAAACGCAGATTCTTTGTTTGCAGGAATTATTTTATGGGCCTTACTTTTGCGCCGAGCAGGATACGAAATGGTACGAATTGACTGAGGAAGTGCCGGGCGGGAAGACGATCGAGCGCATGCAGAAATTGGCGCGGCAGTATGACATGGCTATGGTGGTGCCGATTTATGAGAAGGAGATGAGCGGGCTTTTTTATAACACTGCGGCGGTGATTGATACGGACGGGAAATATTTGGGGAAATACCGCAAGCATCATATTCCGCATTGCCATCCTGGATTTTGGGAGAAATTTTATTTTACGCCGGGGAATACCGGGTATCCGGTTTTTGAGACTCGGCATGGGCGGGTGGGCGTTTACATTTGCTATGACCGGCATTTTCCTGAGGGGGCGCGGATTTTAGGATTGAACGGGGCGGAGATTGTCTTTAATCCTTCGGCTACTGTGGCTGGTTTGAGCGAGTATTTGTGGGAATTGGAACAGCCGGCTCATGCGGTGGCGAATGGTTATTTTGTTGGGGCGATTAACCGCGTGGGGACGGAATTGCCTTGGAAGATGGGGGAATTTTACGGGAAGAGTTATTTTTGCAATCCGCGGGGGAAGATTGTGGCGCAGGGTAGCCGGGATAAGGAAGAGGTGATCGTGGCGGAATTATGTTTGGATGAGATTGATCAGGTGCGGCAGACTTGGCAGTTTTTCCGGGATCGACGGCCGGAGAGTTATGGAGAGATTACGCGGACGGTGGCGGTGCCGGGAGGGCGGAAGACTGAGGCGGCGGATTAGAATCTCGGAGTACACCGAAAGAAATTTCAAATTTCAGATTTGAAATTTGAAATACGCCCGCCGGCCTAACGCGTCGAGGGACTGAATACTCGCGGAGGATTGGCATTGAAGCCTTCCTCGGGAGCGCTGCAATGCAGATGAAAAGTGTCGACGACGTTCGCGAGCTTTCCGCGCCGACTGATCCAAGTGATTTCAAATGGGGCAGGATCTTGGGATGGTCGCTGGCCGTGGTGGGCGGAATTGCGCGAGTGCTGGGCGTCACATTTACCCTTCAGAACCCGTGGGCGCTCCAAAGCGATCGACTGATGATGGTCTTCGCCACCGTCACGCTCACGGGTTTTTTCGCTGCCTCGGGAATCTTTCTGATTCGGAAGGCAAAGGTGGGCCTCTGGGGACTGTATGTTTTGTCGGCATGGTTCGCTCTCGTGACCATTTATGATGTCGGGCGCGGTCTAGTTGCCGGGAGTCTTGCGATCCGTCAGTCGGCGTTTTTTGATGTGGCTTTCTTGTTGGTGTGGTTGGGGATCGTTCAGTATTTTCATAAGCGGCGGCGCCAGTTTACGCGGGTGTGGGGCGGCGCGAGTGCGGTGGCGGTCGACGGGTGAGTTAGGCGTTACTCAGGCGGGCGCAGCAACCCGGCGCCCCTACGGGTAAGGCAAAGACAACAGCGACGGCAACGACTTCGGAAAGTTCGCATTCACCATATTCGTTGGGGAGAGAGGCTTAGGCGAATGGCTACTGCTACTTCTGCGGCGCAGCTTTGCCGGAATTATATTGGCGGGCGATGGGTGGAATCTGGGTCTACTAAAATTGCGGAGCGGCGGAATCCGGCTAATAGCGATGAGATTGTGGCCGCTGTGCCGCTTTCTACTCGCGAGGAGATGAAAGAGGCTATTGCTGCGGCTAAGGCTGCGTTTCCTGCTTGGCGGGAGACGCCTGCGCCTGCTCGCGGGAAGATTCTTTTTAAGGCTGTGCGGATTATGGAGGAGAAGAAGGACGAGTTGGCGCGGCTTTTGACTCGCGAAGAGGGCAAGACTTTGAAGGATTCTCTGGGCGAGGTGCAGCGGGCGATTAATATCACCGAATTTATGGCTGGCGAGGCGCGGCGTTTGAATGGGGAGACGCTTTCCAGCGAATTGCCTAAGAATTTTGCTTATACGATTCGGCAGCCGCTTGGAGTGGTGGGGGCGATTACGCCTTGGAATTTTCCTGTGGCTATTCCCGTTTGGAAGATTGCGCCGGCGCTGGTTTGCGGGAATACCGTGGTTTTCAAGCCGGCTACGATCACTCCTTTGACGGCGATCAAGATTGTGGAGATTTTCGAGGCGGCTGGGTTGCCTCCTGGCGTTTTGAATTTGGTGATGGGTTCGGGGCGCGAGACTGGCGACGAATTGGTGCAGAGTCCGGCGGTGCATGGGCTTTCGTTCACTGGATCGAATGAGATTGGGACGGCGCTCTATGCTTGCGGGGCGCAGCGATTGAAGAAAGTGCAGTGCGAGATGGGCGGGAAGAATCCGGTGGTGATTTTGGCGGATGCGGATATGGGATTGGCCCTCGAATCGACTTTGGCTGGCGCGTTTGCTTCGACCGGGCAGCGATGCACGGCTACGAGCCGCGTGGTGATTGAAGAGAGCGTGGCGGATGCGTTTGTTGAGAAGTTGGTGGAGCGGGCTAAGAAATATTCTGTGGGGAACGGACTTGAGCCGGGAGTGGAGATGGGACCGGCGGTGGATGAGTCGCAGATGAATACGGATTTGAAATATATGGAGATAGGAAAGAAAGAGGCCGAGCTGCTTTGCGGTGGGGAACGTCTCAGCGGGCCGAAGTATGACAAGGGGTGGTTTGTTTCGCCGACGGTATTCGATCATGTGCGGCCGGAAAGTGCGCTTTCGCAGGATGAAATTTTTGGGCCGGTGCTTAGCATCGTGAGGGTGAAGGGTTTTGATGAGGCGCTGCACGTGGCGAATTCGGTGCGCTTTGGGCTTTCGAGTGCGATTTATTCGACGGACTCGAACAAGATTTTTGAGTTTGTAGATAAGATTGAGACTGGAATGACGCATGTGAATTCGCCTACGGTGGGCGGCGAGGCGCATGTGCCGTTTGGCGGCGCTAAGGATTCGAGCGTGGGGCCGCGCGAAGTGGGACATGCGGCGATTGAGTTTTATACGGATACGAAGATTGTGTATGTGGATTACACCGGGCGCAAACGCGAATCGAGCATCTATTAGCGAGTCGAACCGCGGTTTGCGATCAGTAGGCATCTCGGGTTTTTACGGGAATTCGCAATGTCCGATTGGCGGTTGGAAATCCTACTCGCTGTCATTTTGCTGGGAGCACCATCTGTCTTCGTGTGGTGGGGATTCGCCGGCCTTTCGAAGCGTCACGGAACGGCCTCGCTCGGCTCAGAGCGAAGGATCTCAATTTTTTCTTTCGGCGTTGGAGCAGGGGCGCTTGCGGTTTATCTCGGCTACTTGGCTTGGGATCAATTCGGGGCGCGATTCGGATTTCGAGAGGCGCCATTCTGGGACTTGATGCAGCTTGGATCGCTCGTGGCGATAGCTGGAATTGGAGTCGGCAGCTTCGGAAAGTATCATCCTAAGTTGCCCGCGATTCTTCTTTCGGGCTGGGTTTTAGCGCTTTGGATGTTGGCTGCGGTCGGACAGATGGAACACTAGCCGGTAACGGAGACTGACGGGGACATTGGACCTTTTCACGCGGGAAATTTATCTGGACATTGAGACGCTGAGGCTTTCGCATGAAGTTGACGGCGGATGGGGGAACATTCGCCAGTTTGGTGTGGCGGTGGCCGTTACTTGGGATAAGGACAATGAGTTTCGGAATTGGTTTGAGGACGATGTTGCGAGATTGATTGCCGAGCTGGCAGCGTTTACCCGGATTGTTACTTTCAATGGCAACCGCTTTGATTTCGAAGTGCTACGCGGATATGCGGCGATTGATGCGATCCGGCAGCTTTCGTTTGATGTGCATGAACTCTTGCACCGGCAGCTGGGGCATCGCATCAAACTGGATTCATTGGCTAAGGATACGCTTGGTAGCGCTAAGAGCGGGACTGGGATTGACGCGGTGGCTTGGTGGCGCGAGGGAAAGAAAGAGCAAGTGGTGCAATATTGCCAGATGGACGTGGCGCTGCTGCGGGATTTGGTGGAGTATGGGCGGGCTAAGGGGCACGTGATTGTTGGCGGACGGCAGGTTCGGGTTTCGTGGGATTAGTGGGTCTCGGAAAATGACGGCCCCGCGCGCGGCGATTGAAATTCTTCGGCGGAGTACTCTTCTTGTTTTGATTCTGGCCAGTTCCGTTCCTGCTGCTGGTCGCGTGACCTGGAAAATTGAAGAGCGGGCGCAATTGCAGATTGGCGGTCACGTTCCGATTTCGTGGAATGTTTATACGATTGAGAAAAAGAAGAATCTCGTCCTGATTTTGCTCGGAAAACGCTATCTGGCGCTCGACACGAAAACGAAATTGATTTGGCAGATCGAGACGAAAGACTTAACTCCCAAGGGCAAAGATTTTGAGAGCGATGAGCCTGGGGAGATTGGGACGCCGATTCCGGTGGGGAGTTGGTCGGATCGGGATGTGGGGCCGGCGGAACGGATTGTGATTACGTTGGGAGATTATGGGGCGAAGATTCAATTGGAATTGCCGCATATGATTGATTTGCGGCGGGGGATTTATTAGACGGCGGCGGACGCGCGAGGGGGCCGAACGGCGGGAGGGTCTGAAGACCCTCCCCTACTGGTTTCGCAGAATTTGCAGTTTTTTGGTTGGCGGATTATGGCGGCGTCGCGGGGGAAGATGTTGCCTAGCGACCAATCCAGGGCTACCTGGATTTGTTTTTTGAAGCCTACCAGTTTGTAGAGATGGACTGCGTTCCAGAATAGCCAGGCGAAAAAGCCGTGGATGCGCAGGCCTAGAATGCTTACCACCGCGTCGTTCATTCCTAGCGAGACCAACATTCCTTGCGAAACATACTTGTAGCTTTCCAGCGGTTGGTTCCGCTCGATGTGTGCGATGTTGCTGGCGGCTACTTTGCCTTCGCCGATTGCTGCTGGGGCTACGCGGGGGGCGTCTGGGGCTGAGGCTGGCGAGGACGAATCGCCGATTACGAAAACTTCGGGGTGGTTTTCTAGTTGGAGATATTCATTTACTTTGGCGCGGCCTATGCGGTCGTGCGGCCCTGGCAATGTTTCGGCTAGCGGATGCGCTCTGACGCCTGCGGCCCAGATGATTGTGCCGGCTTCGATGATTTCGCCGCCTTTAAGTTCTAGGGCGCCGTCGAATACGCGGGTTACCGGGCTGCTGGTGCGTAATTCGACGCCTTCGGCATTGAGACGCTTTAGTGCATGCGGGCGCAGCATTGGATCGAAGCCGCCCAGGATATTCGGCGTGGCTTCTACCAGGACCAGGCGGATTTCTTCGCGGGGGATGCCTCGGTAGCGGCCTACTACGTAGCGGAAGAGGAAGTCGCGCATTTCGGTGATTAGTTCTACGCCGGTATAGCCGCCGCCTACGATTGCGAAGGTTAGCAGGCGCTTGCGTTCGGCTGGATCGCTGGTGTGATCGGCGTGTTCGCAGATGTCTAGGACTCGATCGCGTAGGACAACACCATCTTCGAGCGACTTGAAATCGAAGGAATTTTCTTTGGCGCCGGGGATTCGGAAATATTCGGATTGGCTGCCTAGGGCGAAGATTAGATAGTCGTAGGGGATCGGGCCGGAGGTTGCGTGCACCTGACGGCGCGGGACGTCAATTGAAACTACTGTGTCTCGCTGGAAACGATAGTTGCGATGGCCGCGGATGTCGCGGACGGGTTGGACGATGTGGCGTGGATCGATATAGCTCGAGACTATTTGCGGGAGTAGCGGGGTGAACATGAAATAGTTTTGGTCGCTTACTAACACGATTTCGTGATCTGGGTGGGATTTTAGGAGATGATCCAGATCGACTGTGGCTTGTAGGCCGCCGAAACCTGCGCCGAGGATTACGGTGCGTTTCATGTTGGCTCAGTTTATTGGATGTTGCGGGGCGCAGTGAAGTCGCAGGTTGTTTGGCGTGCGTCGCTCGTGGGTCATCGACGGTATGTCTGCGATCGGCTGGCGCAGCAAGCCGGCGCCCCTACGGGAAAGTGCGAATACAAATCAAAAGCTGGCTACTTTTTGGTTCCAGGACATCGGGGGTTGGCCGGTGTTGATTTGGCGCATGGTTATGCAGTTGTCTACTGGGCAGACTAACGCGCATAGATTGCAGCCTACGCATTCTTCGTCGATTATTTTGGGGACGTAGACTTCCATTTTGTGGGCGTTCTTTTTGGCGTTGGCGTTTGCTGTTATTGGGGCGCGTTCTATGCATTGATGGGCACCGTCTTCGCAGGCTATGTAGCAGAGTTGGCAGCCGATGCAGAGATCATGATTGATGTCGGCGATCACTTTGTAATTTAGGTCTAGGTCGCCCCAGTCTTTTACGTTTGGTACGGCGCGGGCGCGGAAATCTTCTGTGGTGCGATAGTGGTGATCGTCCATGTAGGCGTTTAGGCCGTCGGACATGTCTTCTACTATGCGGAAACCGTAGTGCATTACTGCCGTGCAGACTTGGACGATTGAGGCGCCCAGGGCTATGTGTTCGGCGGCGTCGGTCCAATTGCTGATGCCGCCGATTCCTACTATGGGGATTTTTATTTTCTTGGCTACGCTGGAGACTAGGTGGAGGGCGATTGGTTTTACTGCTGGGCCGCAGTAGCCGCCGTGAGAGGATTTGCCGGCTACTACTGGGCGCGGGGCGAAACTTTCTAGATCTACTCCCATTAGGGAATTAATTGTGTTGATCAGGCTGACGGCGTCTGCGCCGCCTCTTTCGGCTGCTTGGGCGATTTGCGTTATGTCCGTTACGTTGGGAGTTAGTTTTGAAATTACCGGGGTGCGGGCGGCTTCTTTCGCCCAGCTGGTGATCATTTCGGTGTAATCGGGGACTTGGCCTACGGCGGCGCCCATGCCCCGTTCGCTCATGCCGTGGGGGCAGCCGAAATTTAGTTCTAGGGCGTCGGAGCCGGCGTCTTCTGCGCGTTTGACGATATCCTGCCAGGTTTCCTTCTTCGATTCGACCATCAGCGAGGCGATTACCAGGTGCTTTGGGTAGCGTTTTTTTACTTCGGCGATTTCTTTTAGATTTACTTCGATGGGGCGATCGCTGATTAACTCGATGTTGTTGAAGCCCATTACTCGGACGCCGTTGTAGTCGATAGCGCCGTAACGCGAGCTGGTATTTTGGATTGGCTCGCCGATGGTTTTCCAGACGGCGCCGCCCCAGCCGGCGTCGAAGGCGCGCATCACCTGGCCTGCCGTGTTTGATGGCGGACCTGAGGCTAGCCAGAAGGGGTTGGGCGATTCGATGCCGCAGAATTTTACTTTTAGATCGGCCATCGATGGTCTCCTTGCTTGGGTGCGGGCTGCGTGGTCCAGCTGATCCAGGTGAACCATAAGACTGTGGCGAACATTCCTAGCCAGCCGATTGCCCGGATGCATGCGGCGATTTGCGTGTCGTGATCGAGGACGCCGAATGCGGTGAATAAATAATTCCAATCGTGGATTACGAATTCTGGGTCTCCTACAGTGAGTAACGGCAGGTCTTGGGCGCGGGCGTCGGCCATGTAACGCGAGATTGGAAGTAGCTGCTCGAAGCAGAAGAAAGTGCAGAGGGCGGTGCCTTGCGGCTGGCGTTGGAAGGCGAAATAGGTGGCTAGGGTGAAGGGGACGAAGAGTTGCAGGAATGTGCCGCCGGCTACGGAAATGAATTGGCCGAAGAAACGGAATAACAAGTGGCCGCCTTCGTGGATGGGGACGAAGACGACATCGATCATTAGCAGCGGGCCATTGCCCCTCGCCGCTTGGTAGAGGAAGAGCAGGTAAAAAATGAGCCAGGCGATTAGGGCGTAACGCGGGGTTGCGGTCCACGGGTCTTCGAGAGTTTCGAGGACCGGGAGGCGTTCGGTCCATGTGTCGGGTAGGCGCATGTCAGAGAGTTGACGTTCGCCCGCTTCGCGGGCCGCGGGCGCAGCAAGCCAGCGCCCCTACGGATTGTATTTCTCGGTCACGCATCGCTACGACTTAGTATTGCGCGGGGATGGCCTAGCCAGGCGTCTAGGCCTCTGGCTGCCGCCATGCCTTCCGCTACCGCGTCAACAACTTCTTTGCCGCCGTTTACGCAGTCGCCAGCTGCGAAATATTTTGGGTTGCCGGTTTGATTTCTCTCGTTCACGGCGATGGTGCCATTTTTTTTGAGTTCGATCCCCTTCACTGGGCGCAGGAATTCAGTTACTGGTTTTTGGCCTATTGCGGGAACTACCATGTCGACGGGAATCACGAAATTGGACCCGGGAATCGCTTCGGGCGCGGAGCTCTTAGTGGCGCCGGAGGCTGGTCGCGTTTTCACGCACTCTAGGCCTGCGACTGCGCCGGATTCTGCGATCACTCGGATTGGTTGCGTGTGCCAGTGGAACATTACCGTGTCGCGCTGGGCTAATTCGAATTCGTAGCGGAAGGCTGGGATTTGGGATTCGCCGCGGCGATAAATTAAGTGGACGGATTCTGCGCCGAGGCGGTGGGCTGCGGTGACGACGTCGATTGCTGTGTTGCCTGCGCCTATGCAGGCTACTCGGCGGCCGATTTCTACTTCTGCGAAATTGCGCGTTTTGGTTCGTTCGATGAATTCGAGGGCGTTGTAAACACCATGCAGATCGGAGCCTGGTAAATCTAGAGACCAGGTTTCGCCTAGACCTACGCCTATGAAGATGGCATCGAATTGCGATTCTAGGAGTGGGAATGGGGCGTCGCGGCCTACTTCTTTACCTTGCTCGAATTTGATGCCGAGACGCTTGACCATTTCTACCTCGCGTAGGGAATCTTTGGCGCGGGTTTTGTAGGCGGCTATGCCGTAGGTGTTTAGGCCGCCTGGTAATTTATTTTTGTCGAAGATGGTTGCGGCGTAGCCCCATTTTGCTAATTCTGTGGCGCAGGCTAGCGAGGCTGGGCCTGAGCCAATGCAGGCTACTTTTTTTCCGTTTGGTACGCCTGCGGTAAAGAGATCGATGTTGCAATCCAGGACGTGATCGACCGAGTAACGCTGCAGGCGGCCAATTTCGATTGCTTGCTCGCCTTTTTCTACCATTACGCAGGCACCTTCGCAGAGGGATTCTGTGGGGCAGACTCGGCCGCAACTTTCACCTAGGATATTTGCGCTTAGGATTACGCGGGCTGAGCCGCGTAGATTATTGGAGGCGATTTTTTTTATGAAGGATGGGACGTCGATGTGCGTGGGGCAGGCGATGGTGCAGGGGGCGTCGAAGCAGTAGAGGCAGCGGGCGGCTTCGATCGCGGCTTGCCTTGGCGTCATGCGCGGGGAGATATCCGCGAAATTCGCTTCGTATTGTTCGGGCGCGAGTTTTGGAGCAGTTTCGCGGAGAGTCATTCGCTCGATTTCCCAAGAGGCGCGATTTTTTCGAAGGGTGCGGATCGCGCGTCTACGAGTGATGCGGTGCTGATGGAGGATTCTAGCACCCGGATTTCTCGGTGCGCGGGGGGATTTTCCGGCGGTTTCCGTGTGCGGCTGGCAGAAATGTCAATCAGAGCGTTGGAATTGAGATTTCGGGCCGGCCATGACTCTGAATGTTGCTGACTTTTGCGGTCGTGGGAGCCGGCAGGGACGCCAGCGGTACGGGGGTTGTGCTACATTCCGGCGGTTGGCGAATCTGGTTGGTTGATTGTATCTTGCAGTTCGAGAGGAATGGATGCGACTGGATACTGTTATTCGCGGCGGGACTATTGTTACGGCTTCGGACACTACTCGGGGCGACGTGGGGATTCTTGGCGACAAGATTGTTGCCATTGCGCAGGATCTCAATCCGGAGAATGCTTCGCGGGTGATTGACGCGGCCGGGCGCTATGTGATGCCTGGCGGGATTGATGTGCATACGCATTTGGATATGCCGTTTGGCGGGACTAAGAGCGCGGATGATTTTGAGTCGGGGACTATTGCGGCGGCGCATGGCGGGACTACTACGCTGATTGATTTTGCGATTCAGTATAAACGGCAGACTTTGCGGCATGCGTTTGATACTTGGATGGCGAAGGCGGACCGCAAGGCGGCTATTGATTATGCGTTTCATTGCATTATTACGGAATTGGGTGACGCGCACGTGGAGGAGATGGGGGCTTTGGTGCGCGAGGGGGTGCCTTCGTTCAAACTTTTTATGGCTTACCCGGGCGTGTTTATGCTCGACGATGCTTCGATTTTCCGGGCCATGCTGGCTGCGGCTAAGTATGGCGGGATGATTTGCATGCATGCGGAGAATGGCGGGGCGATTGATGTGATCGTGCAGCGGGCGTTGGCGGAGGGGAAACGGGCGCCGAAGTATCATGCGCTCACGAGGCCGACGACGGCTGAGGCGGAAGCTACTTCGCGGGCGATTGCTTTGGCGGAGATGGCTGGGGCGCCGGTTTATATCGTGCATTTGTCTTGCAATGACGCTCTCGAGAAAGTGCGCGAGGCTCGGGATCGCGGGTTGGCGGCTTATGCGGAGACTTGTCCGCAGTATCTTTATCTTTCGCTGGAGAATATGGATGCGCCTGGTTTCGAAGGGGCGAAATATGTTTTTACTCCGCCGCTGCGGGAGAAATGGAATCAGGAAAAACTTTGGCAGGGTTTGGCTAAAGATACGTTGCAAGTTGTTTCTACCGATCACTGCCCGTTTTGTTTTAAGGAGCAGAAGGAGCTTGGACGGGACGATTTCACTAAAATTCCTAATGGCGGGCCGGGGATTGAGAATCGGATGAGTTTGGTTTTTTCTGGCGGGGTGAATGGCGGGCGTTTTTCTGTGAACCGGTTTGTGCAACTCGTTTCGACCGCGCCGGCGAAATTGTTTGGGCTTTATCCGCGTAAGGGGACTATTGCGGTGGGGTCGGATGCGGATATTGTGGTGTTTGATCCGAACGAGGAGATGGTGATTAGCGCTTCGACGCATCATATGCGGGTGGATTATTCGATGTTTGAGGGGATCCGCGTGAGGGGTGTGGCGAAAATCGTTTTGTCGCGGGGGCGGGTGATTGTGGAAGACGGCGAGTTCAAAGGCCGCGCCGGCTCCGGGGAATTTATCAAGCGGCGGCAGTATTCGGGAGTTTAAGCGAGCGACAATCGCGGGGCCGAAAAGCGGGAGGGTCTGAAGAACCCTCCCCTACTCCCGATCCACGCCTACTACCCACGGGATTCCTACTAGGCCGATTCCTGTTTTCACTACAAGTTCGTCGTTGGGATGAAAGCGGTCGAAATCTGTGCGGGTTACTGGGATGCGTTCTACGTTGTGACCTTCGCGCCAGGAACGGACTACCAGGCGATTGCTTGGTAGCGGGCCGAACATTCGGACTCGGCTTATCACTTGCGTCGGCCAGGATTCGCGAGGGGCGCGATCTAACCAGCCATTGCCAATTAGCAACGCGCCTAGCAGCCACGGTACTGGAATGAGACCGTAGTAAATTCGCTTCAGGGCTTCTACCTCGGCATGTTGGAGCGCGCGGCGCTCTACCCAGATTCCAAGACCCAGCGTGAGGAAAACCAGCAGGCCGACGAAGATCAGGATGCCATCGATTTCTAGCGGGGGGAATTCGCTGCCTGCAACTACGAATGCTAGCGCGCCTAGCATCAACAACGCAGTGCGATTCAGCAGACGGCGGCGCAGTGCTATTTCTGCGAGGGTGGAGGAAAGTCCGCAGGCTTCGCAGACATCTGCGGTGCGCTCGGCGCCGCAGTTCAAACAGCGGGTCACTTCCGGCTCAGCTTCCCGAGGAAAAGATCGATTTGTTCGCGTTCGGCTTCGGGTAGGTCCTTGAATTCGACGGCCATGCCTTTGCCTGGCTCGACGCGGCGGACGATGCAATCGATTTCGAGGATTTCGCCGAGTTTGACGCGAGCGGTGAATTCGGCGCGCAACCAGAGGGGATCTTCGGTCTCGATGAACATGCCCATATCGCCGATATCGCGGGTGACGCACTTCAGGACTTCGGCCCCCCAGCCGATTTCGACGTCAGTCCGGTACGAATAGCGGAGCCCGCGAACGGGGACGTGTTCATTCATGACGCGCCTATTGGAAACAGTGGTTCAACCCCTCGCACTAATTCGATGCTAAGCATGGACGGGGGTCAAGTCAATCCATCGCAAGAGGATGGATGCCGGAAGGGGTACGGGTGGCGGGTGGCGGGGCGATTATCGAATTTGGCGGACGCTGGAGGGTTGCTGGTCGAGGCAGACGACGTTGTCGTCGCGACCGGTGGAGAGCAATTCGCAATCGATGTCGCGTGCGCTGCGGATGGCTTCATCGGACGTGGAGCCTTCGGCGGTGGCGCAGTGTTGGCCGCCGCGGTAATTCACGCAGACTTCGTACTTGATGCGGGTTTGGTGCAGCGTGGAGGTGACGATGATGGCGAGGAAGGCGGCTGCGGCGGCGGCGATGAGCCAGCGGAGTTGCGTGCGAGAGATGGCCATTGGAATCGACTGATTCTAGCAGTTCAGTGGCGCCGGCGTCCCTGCCGGCATCTTATGGGCGACTGGTCGCGCCAGGGCCGTGATTGTGGACGGATGGTTTAGTTTGGCGGAATGCATTAGGCGGGCTGTTTCGCTCCGTCCGTGATCGCCGCATTTGGCTCGATTTTTGATCGTAAGATGCCGGCAGGGACGCCGGCGCTACTTTCGAGGATCTTTGGCGTTGCCTCGCCGGGCCACTTCGCGGCGGAGGTACATCTTTAGGTTTGGGTTGAGGCTGTCTAGCGTGGAGATATCTTTCAGATCGCGCATGGTTAGATTGGGGAGAAAGGCCAGGACGATATTTAGCGGGGTGTGGCGATTGCGCACGAGAGCTAGGCGGACATTGTAGCTGCTGGACCATCTGGGATGGCGAGCTATCGCGCCGACTACGCGATCCGGGGTCTCGGAGCGCGAGAGCGATTTCAGGATTTGCGCTTCGGTGAGCAGCGGATTGGTGAGTGCGGCTGAGACGGCTTGGGCGTGGCCTTCGTTTAGGATTGCGCCGACGACGCGTGCGGGTCCGCGCTTGGCTAGCGTGAGTTTCTGGCCGATTGGAAGTTGCGGAATTTTGGAGATCAGTGCTTCTTCCGAGAGGCGACGCACTTCGGCTTGTGCGGTGGTGGCTAGCGCGAGGCGGACCAGGTCGAACGGGAAGAGCTGGCGCACCATGGTCATGGCGACCTGACGCGGCGCGTGAGGGTGCGCGGCCAAGCCAAAGCGCACTTCTTCGGAGGCTAGGAATTTCTTCTGCAACGCGATGCCACTGAGTACGCGTTCGGAAGTATCGAGGCGTTCGAGTAGAACGCGGATGTGCGACTCGTCGAGATTGGGATTTTCGAGAATGCCGAGTAGTACGTTTTCGTCCTTCTCATGCACGAGCATTGCGAGATCTTGCTGAGAGGCTCCGCGCGCTAGGGCGATGTCGTCGAGCGGACCGGGATCAGTTGGCATCGGCGGCGCGGCCTGCCGCCGTCCGGGCCATCTGGGCGGCAGCTTCGGCCGGGGAAGTTTGCAGCGGCCCGATGGTGGCGCGGTTGGCGATGGCGGCTAGGCGAGCATCGACGATCGAATCGAGATACGCGCAATGGCCGAAAACGCCTCCCGCGCGAACTAGCGGAAATTTCTCGCCGGTCAAGCCGAGCTGGCGAATGACGTGATCAGCAAGCTCGACTAGTGCGTCGGCGGCGGAATCCAGGATATTTCGCGAAACTTCATCACCATGTTGCGCGGCGCGTGCTACCAAAGGATAGACGCGCGGGAAAACTTCATCGGGATTCTTGGCGATGTGTTCGATCAAAGTGCCCCAGTTGCGCCACTCGAGATTCTTAAAAACTCGATCGGAAAGTTCTGTGGCCGGCCCGAGGCCGTCCTCGTGCCGCCGCACGGCGGTGAGCGCGCTGCGGCCGATGTCGAAGGCGCTGCCTTGATCGCCGAGCCACGGTCCCCAGCCGCCGGCTCGGACCGTCTTTCCGTGCGCGTTGCGCCCGTAAGCTACCGAGCCAGTACCGGCGATTAGCACGACGCCCACGCCCTTCTCAACCGCCGCGGCTAGCGCGATCTCGATGTCGCTGGTGACTTTGACCTCAGCCTTGGGAAACGAACGCTCTAGGAAAACACTCATGCGCTTGGCGACTGCGGGACGAGCTGCGCCGCCGAATCCTCCGCAAATTCCGCGGATGTCGGTGGCTTTAAGAGATTGCCGGGCAAGCACTGTGTCCGCTGCGCCGCTAACTGAGAACCATGCGCGGGTATAGCCGCTGCGCAGAGGATTCGATGGGCCACCTTGCGAGCGGCGAAGAACTTGGCCTTGAGAGTCGAGTAGGACACAGTCTGTTTTCGTGCCGCCGCCGTCGATTCCCAGAAAATACGACATGAACGATGCTCCTTGTGCGGTTCGCGCTTATCACGTGCGGGCTGGCTTTCCTTGACACTTTGCGGAGCGGGCAGTTAGCATCGCGCCGCTCACTCAGACTACCGGATGCGCATTCACCCCATCGATCTCGGAATCGTGATTCTGTATCTGGCCGGAGTCACGCTGCTGGGTGCGTGGTTTCGGCGCGGACAGAAAAATGTCCGCGATTATTTCCTCGGCGGCCGTACGGCGCCGGCATGGGCGCTGGCTTGCTCGATTGTCGCGACCGAAACTTCGACCCTCACCATCATCGGAACTCCGGCTATTGCTTTCGGCGGTAATCTGGGATTTCTTCAGCTTGTGATGGGCTATCTGGTGGCCCGGGTGGTTTTGTGCCTGGTGCTGGTGCCCCGCTACTTCCAGGGGGAATTCTACACGGCTTACCAGCTATTAGAGAAGAGGTTTGGGGGGAGGGTCCGGTCGGCGGGGGCTGGGGTGTTTTTGGTTACCAGGGCGCTGGCGGAGGGCGTGCGGATTGCGGCGGTGGGCAAAGTCGTGAGTTTGGCGCTGGGAACTGGTAGCCGGACGGCGATCTTGATTGTGGTTTTGCTCACGCTTTTTTACACCTTTGAAGGTGGGTTGAAGGCGGTGATTTGGACCGATGTGATGCAGCTGGCGATTTATCTTACTGGTTCGGCGGTGGCTTTTTTCTTGCTGCTGCATCGGATTCCGGGTGGGTGGAGCGAAGTCACGCACGTAGCTGCTGCCGCCGGGGGAAAGCTGCGCGTCTTCGATTTCTCGTTTAGCCTGACGAAGAGTTATACGTTTTGGTCCGGGGTGATCGGCGGGACTTTTTTTAATATGGCTAGCCACGGGACTGACCAGACTCTGGTGCAGCGGATTTTGGCGGCGCGAAATGAGCGGGATGGCAAGGCGGCTTTGCTCGGTAGCGGCGTCATCGTGTTTGTGCAATTTGCGCTTTTTTTGGTGGTCGGGGTGATGCTGTTTGTGTTTTATCAGCATGCCGCGCCGGGAGTGGTGCCGTCCGATCCCGATCAGATTTTTCCGGCGTTTATCGTGACGCAAATGCCGTCGGGGATTGCTGGCTTGGTGCTAGCGGCGATTTTGGCGGTGGCGATGTCCAATGCCAGCGGCTCGTTGAACTCACTGGCGTCATCAAGCATTATGGATTTCGGACGCGGCCGCGGCGCGAGCGTTACCGGCGATACGCTTCGATCTTCGAGCGCGCTGCTGAGGCGTTCGCGATGGATGACGTTGATTTGGGGCGTCGTTCTCGGAACTCTCGGGCTCGTTCGCTGGGGGCCGGTGTTGGTCGCTGGTTTGTCGATCGCGTCGATCACCTATGGCGCGATGCTCGGTGTTTTTCTGCTGGGGATTTGGAACTCGCGCGCAAACGCAACGGGGGCGATCACCGGAATGTTGGTCGGGCTGGCAACTATGGTCGCGGTGAATCGCTTCACGTCGTTGGCTTGGACATGGTACGCGCTTACGGGGACACTGGTGACTTTCATGTCCGGATCGATCGTGAGCGCGATTTGGGGCGGCGGGCCGGCTCCTCGAGATATGGCGATTGGCAATAAAGGCATGAGCGCATGAGCGCGGGTGCTCCGAAGAAGCCACTCGAACTTGTTCGCGGACTTGGCGTGTGGGCGGCGTCGGCGATTGTTGTCGGCACTATGGTCGGCACCGGGATTTTTCTGAAGCCGAGCCAAATGGCTGCGGAGGGCGGCTCGGTCAGCGTCGTTTATGCCGCATGGATCGTCGGCGGATTACTTTCGCTTTTCGGTGCGCTCTCGTTTGCGGAGCTCGGGGCCGCGATTCCAGAAGCTGGCGGGCAGTACGCTTATTTGAGCCGCGGACTTGGGCCGGTCTGGGGATTTCTTTTTGGCTGGATGCATTCGACGGTTGGGGAATCAGCCTCTGCGGCATCGATTGCCGCGGGCTTCGCGCGATTTTTGAGTGTTTTCGTTCCCGCAATCGCTGTGCCGCTTTTTACTTTTCATTTCACGGTTCCCTTCTCCGCCACGCCTTACGAATTTGCATTCACTTGGGCGCAGCCTGTTGCAGTGCTGGCGCTGGCGGTCTTCACGGTGATTAATTATTGGGGTGTTCGCATCGGTGGCCGCGTGCAAGTCGCGCTGACGGTGATCAAGGTGGCTTCGATCCTGGCGATCGTCGCCGCGGCGTTTGCGTTGGGCCACGGCAGCTCGGCGAATTTCCATCCGTTTTGGCCGACAAAAACTGGAGCTGCTACGTTCTCTAGTTTTCTGGCGGCGCTTGCCGCGGCGCTTTGGGCTTACGACGGTTGGGAGGATTTGAATCGCGTGGGATCGGAAGTGCAGAATCCGCAACGCAATTTTCCGATCGCCATGGCGGGCGGGACGATTCTTGTTGCTGGAATTTATTTGGTTTTCAGCGCGGTGTGCTTTTACGTGCTGCCTTTCGGGAGCGTGGCCAATTCGCAGCATGTCGGCTCCGACGTGGTGCGGACATTTGCCGGTAGCGGGGCGGCGCGGTGGTTCACGCTGGTGATGATTGTTTCGGCGCTCGGAACGCTGAACTCATCGCTGCTGAGCGGGGCGCGCGTGCCTTACGCGATGGGACGTGATGGATTGTTCTTTCGGGTCACCTCCAGTGTCCATCCGACATTTCGCACGCCGAGCGGCGCGCTCATATTTCAGGGAATTCTCGCCAGCCTGATGGCGCTGAGCGGCACGTTCGAAGAGTTGACTTCCCTCTTCGTGTTCGCCGCCTGGATTTTCTACGCGCTCTCGGTAGTAGCGATGTTCCGGCTGCGGCGGATTGCGCCGGATATGTCGCGGCCATTTCGGACTTGGGGATATCCGGTTGTGCCGGCGCTGTTTCTGGTGGGAGCTACGGCTTTGACGGTGAATTTGTGGATCGATCGGCCGCTGCGGTCTTCGATCGGGCTGGCTATGATTCTTTCGGGGCTTATTTTTTACCGGTATTGGAGCCGGCGAACGAATCGTGAGCGTTGACCGGGTAACGAACACCCAAAGCCAAGCCGGGCGGGAGGTCAACCTCCGCCCCTACTGGATGTAGCAAGTTGGCTAAGATTGCTACGCCGTCGGCCAGACGCGGACCTGAGCGCGAGAAATAACTGTTTGCGTCGACCATGTGGACGCGGTTGTTGCGCACGGCTTGGAGTTGTTTCCATTCGGGCGGAAGAAGCGTGCGCTGGAGCTCGTCTTCGATGTGTTTGACGCTGAAGCCGCAGGGCATGATTACCATTACGTCTGGCTCCGCAGCGACTACTTGATCGCTCGTGACGCGGAATGACGGATGGCCAGCGCGGCCATGCACATCGACGCCTCCCGCAGCATCCACCATTTCCGGAACCCAATGGCCGCCGACGTAGAGTGGATCGAGCCATTCGATGCAGGCTACGCGCGGGCGGCTGGCGGTGGCGCTCACTGCGGCGCGAATCGACGCGACCTTATTTTCTTGGCGCTTCGCAAATTCGTCCGCTTCGCGCGATTTCCCGGTGGCTTCACCGATGCGGCGGATATCGTTCCAGACGTCGGCGAGCGTGTGAGGTTGCAGCGTCAAGATGCGCGGCTGCTTCGGCATTTTGGCCAGGGCGGAGGCCAGATCGTCCGGCGACGCGGCGCAGACGTGGCAAAGATCCTGAGTGATGATCAGGTCCGGCTGAATTTCGCGCAGGAGATCGTCGCGAACGGCGTAGAGGCTTTCGCCGCGGGCCATTAATTCACGGACGCTGCGGTCGAGGTCACCGGATTTTGCATTTGGGTCGACGCGAGGGCCGATCAGAGCGGGTTTGGCGGCGGCTTCGGGCGGAAAATCGCATTCGTGCGTTACTCCGGCGACGGAATCGCCGAGGCCGAGAGCGAAGAGGACTTCGGTGGCGGATGGCAGCAACGAGCAGATTCGCATTTCAGCCTGCGACCTCGTCTCAATGATACAGCAGATATTTTTCGCGCATCTTGCGGAAGACGTCGAGATCGAATTGCCAATCTAGGACGATGCGCGATGGTGCGTCGCCGGCCTTGAGCCGATCGATCGTGGCGCTTGAGCCTAAGAGCTCTATCATTTTCGCGAGTTGAAAATTATTCGGGTACTTTTTATTTAGAAGCGAGGCGATTTCGAGGCCCATGAGCATCGCGTTGACGCTGGCGCGATCGGTGATTACGAGCGATAGAGCGCCGCAGAGCTGGCCCTTATACAAGTCTGATGATGGAGTGAAATGTGTCGGGACGAATCGCACGCCGGGAATAAATTGGCGATTGAGCTCATCCGCGATCTCGACGGGATCGATCCACGGCGCCCCGAACATTTCGAACGGAGCGTCCGTGCCGCGGCCGACAGAAACTCCGGCCGCCTGCAGAATTTCTATTCCGGGATAGAGCAGCGCAGCGTTCAGGCTGCGCAGATTCGGCGACGGCGGAATCCACATGAGCCCAGTAGCGTCAAATCGATCCTGACGATGCCAGTCCTTCATCGCAATTACATGGAGGTCCGCTCCAATATAATTTTCCGCGTTAAAGAATTGCGCGAGCTCGCCGAGCGTCATGCCGTAACGCACCGGCATCGGAAAATATCCGGTGAAGGAAATGTTGGCGCGATCGAGCATTGGCCCTTCGATCGTTTCGCCATCGAGCGGATTTGGGCGGTCGAGAACATAGAACGCGATATGCCTCTTCGCGGCCTCCTCCATCGCGTAGGCCATTGTGGTCGTGTAAGTGTAAAAGCGGACGCCGGCATCTTGAACGTCAAACACCAGCGCATCGATCCCCTTCAGCATTTCGTCGGTAGGACGTCGCGTTTCACCGTACAGGCTGAAAACCGGGAGTCCCGTAGCAGTGTCGGTCGTCGATGCGACGTTCGCGTCCGCTGACCCAGCGAGGCCGTGCTCTGGACTGAAGATGGCGGCGAGCCGCACGCCCGCCGCATGCGCGAGCAAATCAATTGTTCGACGGCCGGCTGCATCGACGCCAGTTTGATTCGTGATCACGCCGACGCGCTTGCCCCGCAGTGGGGCGAATTGCTGCTCTTCGAGCACATCGATGCCGGTCTTCGTGTGATCGCTCGACGTCAACGTGCCGGCAAGATCATAAGGGCGAACGGCGTGAGCACTGCGGTCGATCGCCGAGCTCTCGCCCTGAGCAACGTTAATATGCAGAGCGGCAGCAACCGCCGTTGCCACCTTGCTGCGCAAACTGGAAATGGGCGGACGCCGGAATGGGTGAACCGAGTTCGTCAGCAAAATGACGAACGACTCGCTCGCGGGATCGATCCAAATCGATGTGCCGGTGAAGCCTGTATGCCCGAACGAGCCGAGCGGGAAAAAATCACCTCGCGGCGATGAATACTGCGAGTCAATATCCCAGCCCAAGCCACGCACCGCCGGAACCCACGGCGGCGACTGCGGCGAAATCATTTTCGAGATCGAGGCCTGTGACAAAATCCGCTGACCTTTTCCTTTGGAAACAGTTCCGCCGTTCAACACCATCTCGCAAAACTTCGCGAGGTCGGCCGCATCCGAAAAAACACCGGCATTTCCAGCCACGCCTCCGACCGCGCGCGCCGTCGGGTCGTGCACCGAACCGCGCAGCATGCGGCCCTTACCCGATCCCGGCTTGTCGTCGTCGGCTAGCTCGACTTCCTCGGTCGGCGCGGTGCGCGCAATCCAGTCGGGCGATGGCACGAATCTCGTGTGTCGCATGTGCAGCGGCTCAAAAAGATTGACGCGCGCGTAGTTGTCGAGCGTCATGCCAGACACCTTCTCGACCAATTCGCCGAGGACGATGAAGCCCGTGTCGCTATAGATGAATCGCATTCCCGGCGGAGCAAGCAGCGACTCGCGGTTGATTTCGGCTACCAGCGAAAATATTCCGGCATGGGCTGCTTCAAACGGCGGATCAGGAGCCAAACCGCTGGTATGCGTAAGCAACATGAGAATGGTGATCTGATCTTTTCGGTTCGAAGCAAATTCGGGCAGGTAATGCACCACGGGATCGTCGAGCCGCAGTTTCCCTTCTTCGATGAGTTTCATCACCGCGGGCGCGGTGGCGACTACTTTGGTGAGCGACGCGATGTCGAACATTGTGTCAGTGGTCATCGGCTCACGAACAGGCATCAGCGCGCGCATGCCGACTGCTTTTTCGTACACAATTTTTCCGCGATGCCCGACGAGCAGCACCGCGCCTGGAATTTCGGCGTGGTCGACGGCTGATTGAAGCACGGAATCGACGGATGAGAAATCCGGGACGCCCGGCTGGGACTGGCCGGAGCTGGATGGTGGTCCGAGAAATGCGATAACGATGCAGAGAATCAGGAATCGCAAAATTGTAGGTGGGAAGTCTGCGTTGTGTCGCATGTAACCGTGTGCTATATACAGCGACGGGATGATTGCGTCAATCCGCGCTTCAAATCTGGCTTCCTCGGTGTCGTCAATTCAGAAACATGGGCTGGAGTGAATGCGTGGGCCTGCGGGTTTCCTGCTATGCTTAATTTTCGCAATGACACTCGCCGGCCGCGCGTCGAAATCCGCCACCGCTAAACCGCAGCGCTCCGCGTCATCGTCTGCCTGGGTGGACAAAACGCTAAAGAGCATGACGCTGCGCGAGAAATTGGGGCAGTTGCTCGTCGTGTATTTCTTCGGCGAATTTACCTCCACCGAGAGCGGCGAATATAAGGATCTGGTGCGGCAGGTTACTGAGAATCATGTCGGCGGCTTTATTCTTGGAACGAAGCGGCAACCGTTGGGCATCGAGCGCGGGGGAGTTTACGTCGCCGCGGTGCTGGCGAATCAAATGCAGAAGCGCGCGAAGGTTCCGCTGATCGTTTCCGCGGATTTCGAGCGCGGAACCGCGATGCGCATCGATGAAGGCACCGGGTTTCCTTACGCGATGGCGGTTGCGGCGGCGGGAAATCCGAAAGACGCATATACCGTCGGAAAAGTCACGGCGCTTGAGGCGCGCGCCGCGGGAATTCAGTGGATTTTTGCGCCGGATGCCGACGTGAACGACAATCCCGATAATCCGATCATCAATGTGCGCTCGTTTGGCGAAGATCCGCAGAGCGTGGCGAAATTTGTCTCGGAATTTGTACGCGGCGTGCAGGAAAACGGCGGATTGGCTACCGCAAAACATTTTCCCGGCCACGGCGATGTGAGCGTCGATTCGCACCTGACGCTCGCGACTGTGCCTGGCGATCGGCAGCGCCTCGAAAGCGTCGAGCTGGTTCCCTTTCGCGCGGCGATTGCCGCGGGAGTTGGCAGCATCATGACCGGGCACCTCGCGACACCTGCATTCGAGCCCGATCCGGAATTGCCCGCGACGATGTCGCCGCACGTGCTTACCGATGTGCTGCGAAAGGAGCTTGGTTTTAAAGGGCTGATCGTCACCGACGCGCTCGACATGGGCGGGGTCACCACGCGGTTTCCGCCCGGTGAAGCGGCGGTGCGCGCTGTGCTCGCGGGCGCCGATGTGTTGCTGCTATCGCCGACGGTCGATGCGGCGCTCGAGGGACTGGAAGAAGCGGCGAAGAGCGGACGATTGCCGATCGCGCGAATCGATGAATCGGTGCGGCGCATTTTGAGCGCCAAGGAAAAATTGGGGCTGGCGAAAGATCGCTACGTTGACGTGGACAAGCTCAACGCGAATTTTGGCAAGCCGGAATTCGAAGCTGCGGCGCAGGATATCGCGGACCGGGGCGTTACGTTGCTGCGCGACGACGCGCATCCGTTGCCTCTTGATGCGACCAAGCCGTTGCGGCTGCTGGTGGTAGCGCTTTCGGGCGATCCGGATGCTTTTCCCGGCGCTGATTTTGAATCGGAAATACGCGAGCACGTCGATAAGGTCACGGTGCTGCGCGCGGATACGCAATTCTCGAAAGTTCAGGCGCTGAAATTGCCGCCGCCGGAAAGTTACGATGCGGCCATCGTGGCCATTTGGGTGCGCGTCGCCGATCGAAAAGGCACGGTGGGATTGCCGGACGAGCAGGCGGCATTCGTGAATCAAATTGTGGCGTCGCCGAAGCCGGTGATCTTTGCTGGATTCGGCAGCCCGTATGTGGTCGAGCGCTTCCCTGCCGCGAAAACGTGGATCGCCGAGTTCAGCACGCAGGATGTCTCGCAACGAGCGGTGGCGCGCGCGATATTCGGGCAGATTGCGATTTCGGGGAAAATTCCGGTTACCGTGCCGGGCGTGGTGACGCGCGGCGATGGCATTCATCTCGACGCGGCGCCGATGAAGCTTGAGCCGGCGAGTGCGCAGAGCTCTGCGCGATTGAAGAATGCGTTCGACATTCTGGATCGCGGCGTGGCGGATGGCGCGTTTCCCGGCGGAGTGCTTGCTGTCGGCCATGGCGACCAGCTTGTGATGCATCCATTTGGCCAGCTTACCTATGAAAAGAATTCCGCGGCTGTAACGGCCGACACGATCTACGATTTGGCGTCGCTGACGAAGCCGATGGTGACGACAACCGCGATCATGCTGCTCGCGCAAGAACATCGCATCGATATCACGCTGCCGATTTCGCGTTACTTGCCGGAATGGACGCTGGCTTCTGCCGCCGATCCGAATCCATCGTGGCGCGCGAAGGCTACCGTGCGCGATTTGCTGCTGCATGACGCCGGGCTTCCCGCGCACCGCGATTTTTATAAATCGGCGGACGGCAAGGGCGCGATACTGAAATTGGTGTTTGCGGAACCGCTGGTCCGCGAACCCGGCACACAAGTGGAATATTCCGATCTGAGTTTTATTTTGCTGGGCGAAATCGTTGAGCGGCTTACCGGAATCGATCTGGACGCCTTCGCTACGGATTATATTTGCGAGCCGCTCGGCATGGATCACACATTATTCTCGCCGGCGAAAAACCTGCGATCGAAAATCGCGCCGACCGAAAAAGATACGGAATACCGCGAAAAACAGTTGCAAGGCGAAGTAGATGATGCGAATGCTTCGGCTATGGGAGGCGTCGCGGGGCATGCGGGGCTTTTTTCCACGGCCGGCGACGTGGCCGTCTTTGCGCAGATGATGCTGAACGGCGGCATTTACGCGCATCACCGGCTCTTGGAGCGCGAGACCTTGGGGCAATTCACGGCGCGCGTGAAGATCGGCGATTCGGCTCGCGCGCTGGGGTGGGATGTGCCGGTCGAGCCTTCTTCTACTGGGAAATATTTCTCCGCGAAAAGTTACGGCCACAATGGATTCACGGGAACTTCTTTATGGATCGATCCTGAGAAGGATCTTTTTGTGATTTTGCTCACCAATCGCGTTTATCCCTCGGCTGAAAATATCAAGATCCGCGAAATACGCCCGCGTCTGCACGATGCCATTGTCGAAGGCCTCGGCCTCGTTTCCGGCCGCGCTGCTGGGCGATAACTGGCAGGTCACACGCTGGGCTCACCGGCCGCTTCTTCTCATGTGGCGCCGATTGAAACGTTATAATTCCGATGTGAAATCTCGCAGAGCTATATTGCCGGAAACGGAGCGGCGAAATCCTCGTTCGGCGGGGCTTGACCGAAAATCGACGATTGAAGTTTTGCGAATACTGAATCGCGAAGACGCCAGCGTGCCGCGAGCGGTGGCGCGCGAGCTTCCAGCGATTGCCCGGGCCGTGGATAAAATCGTGAGGGCTTTTCGCAGCGGCGGCCGGCTGATTTACGTTGGAGCGGGATCGAGCGGGCGGATGGGGGCGCTTGATGCCGCGGAATGTCCGCCAACGTTTGGCGTGCCGGAGACACAAGTGCAGGCGATTCTCGCCGGCGGATTGCGTGCGATGACGCACGCGGTCGAGGGCGCGGAAGATTCGCCGCGAGATGGCGCGAGGCAGATTGCTGCGCGGCGTGTGGGGCCGAATGACGTGGTGGTGGGAATCGCAGCGGCGGGGACGACGCCGTTTACGCTCGGCGCGTTGCGGGAATCGAGGCGGCGAGGCGCGACGACGGTGGCGCTTACGGCGAACCGGCGCACTCCGATTGCGCGGCTGGCGGATATCGTGATCGCTCCGGCTACCGGGCCCGAAGTGATCGCGGGGTCTACTCGACTGAAGGCTGGGACTGCGCAGAAATTGGTACTGAACATGCTCTCTACAGCAGCGATGGTGCGGATGGGATTTGTATTCGATAATCTGATGATTAATGTGAGTTTGACGAACGAGAAGTTGCGGCACAGGGCGGTGCGCATCATCGAATCAGCCAGCGGCATTCGAACGTCTTCGGTGCAACACGCGGTGCGTCAGGCGGGACACGATTTGCGCGCGGCGCTGGTGATGCTGAAGGCGGGCGTAGATGCGCAACAGGCGCGCTGGTTGCTGGCGGCCAGCAAAGGCAATTTGCGCGAGGCGATTGCGACCGGGCTGCGCTTGCCTCGAACTAAAGACGGCGCGCACTCGAATCGACTATGAGTGCGGGCTTAACGAACCTGGCAGACAGGCACTGATATGGATCGTTTCAAAATTGAGGGCGGACGGCGGCTCGAAGGCACGGTGCGCATCAGCGGGTCGAAGAATGCTTCGCTGCCGGCGATGGCCGCGGCGCTGCTCACCAGCGAGCCGGTGTGCCTGCAGAATATACCCGGCGTGCGCGACATCATTACTATGGCCAAATTGCTGGCGCACATGCGGGCGCGTGTGGAGAGCCCGGATTTGCCGCCGAGCGAATTCACGATTGCCGCGGAAACAATTTCACATGCGGAAGCGCCTTACGAATTGGTGAAAACGATGCGCGCGTCGATTTTGACGCTCGGGCCGCTGGTCGGGCGATTCGGATTTGCGCGCGTTTCGTTGCCCGGGGGTTGCGCGATCGGCGCGCGGCCGGTCGATTTGCACATTCAGGCGCTTGAGAAAATGGGCGCGAAGATTTCGATCCACCACGGTTATGTCGAAGCGCGCTGCGAGCGGCTGCGCGGCGCGCAAATTCATTTTGACAAAATCACCGTAACCGGAACGGAGAATATTTTGACTGCGGCTGTATTGGCCGAGGGCGAAACCGTTCTTACCAATGCCGCGCGCGAGCCGGAAGTGACCGACCTGATCGAGCTGCTGATCAAAATGGGGGCGAAGATCGAAGGGCGCGGAACATCTACGCTGCATGTGCATGGCGTCGACAAATTGCATGGGGCGACGCACGCGGTGATTCCCGATCGGATTGAAGCCGGGACATTCATCGTCGCGGCAGCTATTACCGGCGGCGACGTGAAGCTCACGCACTGCGCGCCGCAGCATCTGACCGCGGTGATCGAGACGCTTGCGGCCTGCGGCGTGGAGATACAGAAGGAAGGAGTTTCTTGTTTGCGCGTGAGAGCGCCGAAAGCGCTGCGCGCCGCTGACATCACGACCGAAGAATATCCCGGCTTTGCGACCGACATGCAGGCGCAATTCATGGCGCTGGCTACGCAGGCTGAGGGCAAATCGGAGATCACCGAAACCATTTTTGAGAACCGCTTCATGCACGCGCAAGAAATGATTCGCATGGGGGCGAATATTGCGATCGATGGGCATCGCGCCGTCGTTCAGGGGCCTACGCCGTTGAGCGGGGCTACGGTGATTGCTTCGGATTTGCGGGCGAGCGCGTCGCTCGTGCTAGCCGGTTTGGTCGCGTCGAATACTACTTACATTGACCGCATCTATCACCTAGATCGCGGGTACGAGAAGATCGAGGAAAAGCTGCAGGACCTCGGCGCCAGCATCGAACGGATATAAACCCACGCAAAGACCCCGCGCACGAGCGAAGTTAATTTCAAATTCTCGTTAATGGACGTGGAGGCGAGCCGCGACTTGGGCTTGAACTTACATATCGCCCGGCCCGGCAAAACGCGCGGGCCCTACGTTCGGAGGCGCTTCGCTGCGCTTTGCGGCTGCGAGGAAGTAAAAATGCGAACGGCCCCGCGGAGTGGCGGGGCCGTTTTAGCCTTAAAACGCGGACTATTCCTGAGTTGTGGTGGTGGTCGTGCCGGTGTCTTTTTGCTGCTTGTCGCGCTGTTCCTTGATTAGGGCTTTGCGGCTCAAGCGAATCTTGTTTCCTTCGATTGCCAAAACCTTAACCATCACTTGATCGCCTTCGCGCAACGCATCGCGGACGGTGCGGATACGCTGTTCGGCGATTTCGCTGATGTGCAGAAGGCCGTCGGTGCCGGGGAAAATTTCCACGAAGGCGCCGAATTCTGCGATGCGCACTACCGTGCCGAGATAGGTTTTTCCGATTTCGGCGGTAGCGGTGACATCCCGAATCATTTTCAATGCCTGCTCGGCGGCCTTGCCATCGCTGGCGAAGACGTGAACCTTGCCGTCGTCCATCACGTCGATTTTCACTCCGGTGGCTTCGGTGATGGCGCGAATCTTTTTGCCGCCCGGCCCGATTAGATCGCGGATTTTGTCCGTGGGGATCGAGAGCATGAAAAGATGCGGGGCGTAGGATGAGATTTCGGTTTTCGCGGTTTTGATGGTGGCTTCCATGATGTCGAGAATCTGGAAGCGGGCTTTTTGAGCCTGAGCCAGGGCTTCGCGCATCATGTTGATGCTGACGCCGAGAACCTTGATATCCATCTGCAGAGCGGTGATTCCGGTGCGAGTACCGGCGACTTTGAAATCCATATCGCCGTAGTGGTCTTCGGCGCCGGCGATGTCGGTAAGAATCGCGTAGTTCGAGCCTTCGACGACCAGGCCCATGGCAATTCCCGCGCACGATGATTTCATCGGCACACCGGCATCCATCAACGCGAGGGAGCCGCCGCACACCGTGGCCATCGACGACGAGCCGTTGGACTCGAGAATGTCCGAAACGACGCGCATGGCATACGGAAAATCTTCTTCCGACGGAAGCAGATTCAGAAGCGCACGTTCGGCCAAAGCGCCGTGACCGATTTCGCGACGGCCAGGGCCGCGCAGGAATTTCACTTCGCCCACCGAGAATGGCGGGAAATTGTAATGCAGCATGAAGCGTTTGAAGGATTCCTCTTCGAAAAGAAGATCCATGCGCTGCTTGTCTTCCTTGGTGCCGAGCGTGACGGTCGCCAAAGCCTGAGTCTCACCGCGAGTGAAAAGCGCCGAACCGTGTACGCGCGGCAGCAAACTCGTCTCGCAAGTAATCTTGCGAATCTGATCGAACGGGCGAGCATCGGGACGCCGTCGGCGCACCAGCATATCCTCGCGGAAATACTTTTCGCGGAGGCGCTCGAAGGCGCGCATGGCCAGCTTCATCTTGTTTTCGTCGTCTTCGGGAATGGTCGCCTTGATTTCTTTCTTGATGGCATCGATGCGCGAGTAGCTTTCGAGCTTGGGATACTTCGCGGTGTCGAGAGCATCGTGCAGGCGCTCGCCGCAGCTCTTCTCGATTTCGCGCGCCAGGGTCTCATCGAATGCCGGCGGAGTAACGGTTTGCTTCGTGGGATTCACCAGCTTGTACAGCTCGCGAATCGCGCCGACGATCTTCTTGATTTGCTCTTGGCCGAAAGCCAAAGCGTCAACGACGGTTTCCTCGGAAACTTCGAAGGCTCCCGCTTCCACCATTACGATCGCTTCATCCGAGCCGGCAACAATAATGTTCAGCAAGCTTGTCTTCTGCTCGGCCACCGTCGGATTGCAGACTAATTTTCCATCGAGCAAACCGACGCGCACCGCGGCAATCGGCTTATCGAAAGGAATCGGCGAAATATAGAGCGCCGCGCCAGCGGCGGTGACACCGATGACGTCGGGATCATTTTCGGCATCCGCCGAAAGAACCATCGCTACGATTTGCGTTTCCGTGGACCAGCCTTCCGGAAACAACGGCCGCAATGGGCGGTCGATCATGCGCGAAGTCAATATTTCGCGCTCCGAAGGACGCCCTTCCCGCTTGAAGAATCCACCAGGAATCTTTCCGGCGGAGTAGGTGTACTCGCGGTAATCCACCGTCAAAGGCAGAAAATCTTTTTCGGTCGCCTTGCTGTCCATGCACGCGGTGGCCAGGAGCACCGTGTCTCCGTAACGCGCCACAACCGCGCCATGCGCCTGCTTGGCCAATTTGCCCGTCTCAAACGTTAACAGCCTGCCGCCAATTTCCACGCTCACTTGATGAACCATATGCTTACGATCCTCCGCGCCAGGAACCGTCCGGGCACCATTCGAATCTGAAGGAAATTATTCCGTCAGTGTAGGAAGAGAGTGAAGGCGAGAAGTAGTGCGGAATGCGTTCAGCTCAGGGCGCGCTGCAATAGCAAATACAACTGCGCCTGATGCCGACGCTTTCCAGACACGACTGCGATGCGATTCGAGAGGCAGTTGCGGTCGAAGCCGCTCAGGTGAGCCGCGCTATTTGCGCAAACTAAGCCGTTCAACAATCTCGCGATACCGATCCGGGTCGCGACGGTTCAAGTAATCCAGCAACCGACGGCGCTTGTTGACCATCATGATCAACCCGCGGCGCGATGCGTGATCCTTGACGTGGGAGCGTAGATGCGTGGTCAAGTAATTGATACGTTCACTTAGCAGGGCGATTTGCACTTCTGGAGAGCCTGTATCTTTGGTGTGCTGGCGAAACTGCTCCATCACTTCAATCTTGGCCTCGCTCAAACGCATTCCCCTTTCTAGGACGTCGCTACCCCTGTGCGCTGTTCGTCTCTTCGTCTACTGTTTCAGCGTAGCACAGACAGTTTGCAGGCTCCAAGCAACATTTTTGTGCAAACTGGGGGCGGAATTTTCGCTTTGGACGTGGCGCGGACTTCGCGTCAGGACTTGGGAGTACTTACCAACGAAAGAAATTCGTCGCGTGTCTGTTTGTTCTCGCGGAAGGCGCCGAGCATGGCGCTGGTCATCGCCGAGGAATTTTGCTTTTCGACGCCGCGCATCACCATGCACAAATGGCGCGCTTCGATAATGACGCCGACACCCTCAGGACTCAATTTTTCCTGAATGGCATTGGCAATTTGACTGGTGAGCCGTTCCTGAATCTGCAAACGCCGCGCGTACATATTCACGAGCCGCGCAATTTTGCTAAGGCCGATCACTTTCTTCTTGGGAATGTAGGCGACGTGGCACTTGCCGAAGAAAGGCAGCAAGTGATGCTCGCACATGCTGAATACTTCGATATCTTTCACGACCACCATCTGGTCGTAGCAGACGCTAAAGACCGCGCCGTTGAAAAGTTTTTCCGGGTCCTGCCGGTATCCGCTGGTCAAAAATTGCAGCGCCTTGGCAAAACGCTCCGGCGTCCGCTGCAATCCCTCGCGGTTAGGATCTTCGCCAAGCTGCACCAATATTTTTCGCACTAGATCGGGAATCGTCTCAGTGGCAGGGCTGAGGGATATGGTGGTTTCAGTAGTTTCTTTCACGAGGATGAGTCTCCTGACTTCTGGCGATCGTACTCAAAACTATTCAAACTGGTTTCCTGTATTTTGATGCGCTCAAGCCGAGCCGAGGGAAAGTTCTCGAGCCGGCGGAAAATCTCGCGCGCCACATTCTCGGTGGTTGGAACCATTTCCCGAAACGCGGGCACCTGCTCGTTCAAGTAAGTGTGATCAAACGCGTCGAGCACTTCGCGCTGCACGTAGGTATCGAGATCCGCGAGATTCGCGATCATGCCTGTCTCCGGATCGACCGGTCCGCTCACCGCGATTTCGACAATGTAATTGTGGCCGTGCCCGAAGGGATTATTGCATTTGCCATACGCGCGCCAATTCTCATCGTCGCTGAGCTGCGGACTATGAAGGCGGTGCGATGCCGCAAATGCATAGCGGCGATGCAGCGTCAGCTTCATGCCGCACCGTTCCGCGTGCAGTCGACGAACAGATCCGGCGATTCGTAAAGGCGCACGCGATCTAGCTTGCCGCGGGTAATTTTCGGTTCGAGCAATTTCCAAATCAATTGCGCGACATTTTCGGTGGTCGGAATCTGGCCCGCCAACTCGGGCACTTCGTAATTGAGGAATCGGTGGTCCATGCGCTCGATGATTTCGCGCTGCAAGATTTCCTTCAGCTCTTTCAGATCGAGAACCATGCCAGTAACCGGATCCGGCTCGCCCGCCACCGTGACTTCAAGAGTGTAGTTATGCCCATGCCCATGCGGATTATTGCATTTGCCGAAAATCCGCCGGTTCTCTTCCGGCGAAAGCTTCGGATTGTTGTAAAGGTGCGCCGCCGAAAATTCAATCCTGCGCGTGATGCGAATCATCGCGTCCCCGCCGGATACCGGCGGCCTTTCCAGGCCACGCTTCCGCGAAAATGCTTCCAAGCGGAGGCAGTCAGGACGCACGCATACAACAAGCCGGCAGGCATATAGAATTGGATGATCGAAAGCGGATAACGATTCCGCCGTAGGTCTCTTGCATACCGTAAATGGTTACTGGCCAGAACGGTCGCCAGCGCCAAAATCAGAATCGCGGGGAGTCCTCCCAAGCGCAACCAACAGATCAGGAGAACGATTTCGAGCCACGGAAAAGTTTCCAGAATTTCCCGCGCGAACGACCACGGCGTTCCACCCATCAACTCATATAAATTCTTCGTCCAACCTTGCCACAGCGCCCCAAAAGTTCGATACATCCGCGTCCGCGCAATTCCCTGCCCCGGCCCAAAGAAAATATTCCGCCCGCTAGCCTTCACCATCCGCGCCAGCGCCACATCCTCAAGCACGCGCGCACGCACCGCCTCATGTCCGCCAATCGCCTCGTAAGCATCGCGGCGAATCATCAAAAACTGCCCGTTCGCCGCGGCGTCCGGCAGCGCCGGATCATTCACGCGCTCGAACGAAAACCGTTCGGCCAGCCGCGTGTACACGAACGGAATTAAAATCTCCTCCGTCAGCGTCTCCATCACCTGCTCCGGCGAATACGAAACGAGCACCGCCGCGTGCTCGTCAGCATCCTCAAGCGCGCGCCACGCCGCTCCCGGCAGCAATTGCGTATCTGCGTCAACGAACAACAACCAATCCTCGGTTGCCGCCTTCGCGCCTGTCGCCGCCGCGAAATTCTTCCCCACCCAGCCGACCGGCAGTGCACTAATTTCAATTACCCGCAATTTCTCCACGCACGCGACGAGTTCCTTCAGAATCTCGGCCGTCCGATCGCTCGACTGATCATTCACCACGATAATTTCGCGCACCTGCGGCTGACCGTCGAGCGACTCGACAGCCCGGGCAATATTTGCTTCCTCGTTTCGAGCCGGTACAATCGCGGAAATCATAAGTGGCATTACTCACAGCGGTCAGGAAAGGATTCGCCGGCAGCGAGCCAACGCGAGTATTATAGGTTGCAGGCCAAAACGCGTGAAGCGGAATATCCTCACCATCGTCGTTCTCCTCGGCATCGCCGGGCTGCTCGTAGGATTCGCCATGCCCGAGTATCGCCAAGGCGAATCCAGTCTGGCCGGCACCACCGCCAAAGATTTCGAATTTATTCTCGATGGCAAGCTCACCCATCTGTCCGATCTACGCGGGAAGGTAGTCGTCCTGAATTTCTGGGCCACCTGGTGCCCGCCGTGCGTCGAGGAAACGCCCTCGCTTAATTCACTGCAAGCACAAATCGCCCAGCAAGGCGGCGTCGTCCTAGGAGTCAGTCTCGACGAAGACGCCCCCGCCTACGAACGATTCCTAAAAGACAATCACGTGGCCTTCCCCACCTACCGCGATCCTACGAAGAAAATCGCTGAAGATTACGGGACGAAAATGTACCCCGAGACCTACCTGATCGACCGCCAAGGCAAAATCGCCCGCAAAATCATCGGCGGCCAAACTTGGGATGAAGGCGACATGCTCCTCTACGTCCAAAGCCTGCTCATTCAGAAGTAACTTCCAGACGATCTCAGAAGCGACATACTCGAAGTAGTTATTTCGGGGACTCGCGCTGCACCACGCTGTGCTTGCGGCTATAGGAGAAGTAAATTACCAGGCCGATGGCCAGCCAAACGATCAACCGCGCCCAATTCGACCAGCCCAGGCCGGACATCAGAAACAGATTGGCGATGATTCCGAGAACGGGGACTAACGGGACTAGCGGCGTCTTAAACGGGCGCGGAATGAATGGATGCGTGCGGCGCATGATCAGAATTCCCGCGCAAACGATTACGAAAGCGAATAGCGTGCCAATGCTGGTCATTTCGCCCACTACGGCAATTGGCGCGAATGCGGCAAACAATCCGACAAATACCATTAGCACCAGATTGCAGCGCCAGGGCGTGCGAAACTTTGGATGCACGCTGCTGAAAAGTTTGGGCAGCAATCCATCGCGCGACATTGAATAAAAAACGCGCGATTGCCCGAGTAGCATCACCAGCATCACCGACGTCAAACCCGCCAGAACGGCCAAATTCATCGCGGTGCTGAGCCATGGAATCGGAATCTTCACGAGTGCCAGCGAAAGCGGGGCGGCGACATTCAGATCCTTGTAATTCACGATGCCGGTCAAAACGTAGGAGTACAAAATAAAAAGTACTGTGCAGACCAGCAGCGAGCCGATGATGCCCACCGGCATGTCGCGCTGCGGCTTCTTGGCCTCTTGCGCCGCCGTCGAAACTGCATCAAATCCGATATAAGCGAAGAAAATCACGCCCGCGCCGCTGACGATCCCGCTCCATCCAAAATTTCCAAAGTGCCCGGTATTCGGCGGGATAAACGGAATGTGATTCGCCGGGCTGATATATTTCCAGCCGATGAAAATAAATGTCACCACCACGGAAACTTTCAGAAACACGATGATCGTATTGATCCCCGCCGACTCGCGAATCCCCAGAATCAAAATCACCGATACCGTCACCACAATAAACACGGCCGGCAAATTTATGATTCCATGCACCAGCGTTCCGTCGGGTAATTTGATCGGCTGAAACGGTGAAGCGATAAATTTCGCCGGCAGATTGATTCCAAAGGTCTGCAGCAGCGCCACCAGCGTCTGACCCCAACCGATCGAAACGGTAGCGGCGCCCACGCAATATTCGAGCACCAAGTCCCAACCAATGATCCAGGCGATCAGTTCGCCCATTGTCGCGTAGGCGTAGGTGTAAGCGCTTCCCGCGATCGGAATCATCGTGGAAAATTCGCTGTAGCACAGCCCCGCGAAAACGCAGCCGATCGCGGCTAGCACAAACGAAATCACGATCGCCGGCCCCGCAAAATTCGCCGCCGCCACACCCGTGAGCGTGAAAATCCCCGCCCCGATCACCGCCCCCACGCCCAGCGCAATCAGCGAAAACGGACCCAGCGTCCGGCGGAGCTGATTCTCCCGCTCCGATTCCTGAATCGCCCGGTCAATCGATTTCAGCGCAAATAAACTCATAGAATTCGCAGCGGACTATAACAGCAAAGCCGCCCGTTCGGGAGAGACTTCAGACCCTTCCGCAGTTCGGCCTCGTTCCGGGGGCTGGCCTCCATCACACTGTTGCTATTCTGAGGCCTCTGATTTATTATACCCCCGGGGGGTATATCGAGATGAAGTCTGCCACAGCGGCCGCCTGCGGATGTGATGCACAGGCGCGTCCCCGAAAAGCTGCGGGCGTCGATCCCGAGATTAAACTCGCCAATCTGCACCGCCTGCGGCGCATCGAAGGGCAGATCCGCGGGTTGCAGCGCATGGTAGAGGACGACCGTTATTGCCCGGACATTCTAGTTCAGCTTTCGTCGGTGCAGGAGGCCCTGCGGGCTGTCGGGCAGGCACTTATGCGCAATCATTTGAAGCATTGCGTCACCCAAGCCGTGCGCAAAGGCCGCAAAGCAGACGCCGAAGCGAAGTATGACGAATTGATGGATCTGATCTACACCCACGCGCGCTGAGCGCGCGAGCAACGGAGCAAAAATCGTGATAAAGGCAGAACCCGCAATGGACAGCGTTGCACGCGATCCCATCTGCGGCATGAAAGTCGATATTGCGCGCGCTGCTGCAACTCGCGAGCGCGCCGGAGCAACTTATTTTTTCTGCGGCCAGTCTTGCGCCAAGAAATTTGACGCCGGGCAAATCCCTGCGACTGCGCGGGTCGCTGCCGCTGAAAAACCCGTGCCACTCGCAGCGGTTGAATACACCTGCCCCATGCACCCACAAATCATCCGGCCTGGCCCCGGCTCGTGCCCGATCTGCGGGATGGCGCTCGAGCCGCGCACGGCCACTGCCAACCAAGAAGAAAATCCCGAGTTATCGTCGATGTCACGGCGATTTTGGACTTCGACGGCGCTCAGTCTTCCGGTCTTTCTGCTCAGTATGTCCGATCTCCTCCCAGGGCAGCCCGTGCAGCACCTGCTCGCGATGCGCTCGATCTCGTGGATCGAATTCACGCTGGCCACGCCAGTCGTACTCTGGGGAGGCTGGCCATTTTTCGAGCGGGGCTGGGCATCGCTAGTAAATCGCAGCCTGAACATGTTCACGCTAATTGCGCTCGGCACCGGCACGGCATACCTCTACAGCGTCGCCGCGATTCTCTTCCCTGGAATTTTCCCCTTTTCATTTCGTACAAGCGATGGCGCCGTGCCCGTCTATTTCGAAGCGGCCGCGGTGATCACGGCCCTCGTTCTGCTCGGGCAAGTTCTCGAACTGCGCGCGCGCAGCCGCACGTCCAGCGCGATCCGTTCGCTGCTGCGACTTGCACCGAAGACAGCGCGCCTCGTGCGCACCGAAGAGTCCGAAGGCGGGCACCCGATCACCATCGAAGAAGACGTGCCGGTCGAACGCGTCGTCGCGGGGAATTTGTTGCGCGTGCGGCCGGGCGAACGGATTCCGGTGGATGGAATTGTTGTCGAAGGGGCGAGCGCGGTGGATGAGTCGATGGTCTCCGGCGAGCCGATTCCAGCCGAGAAGGCGGCCGGCGCGCGAGTGACCGGCGGCACCGTCAACGGAACCGGAAGCTTCGTGATGCGCGCCGAACGGGTTGGCGCCGAGACGTTGCTGGCGCAAATCGTGCGCATGGTTAGCGAAGCGCAACGTAGCCGCGCACCGATTCAACGCCTTGCCGATGTCGTGGCGTCTTATTTCGTTCCCGCAGTTGTGGGCGTCGCGGCGCTGTCGTTCGTGGTTTGGTCGGTGTGGGGGCCATCGCCGCGACTTGCGCATGGCCTTGTCAATGCGGTGGCGGTGCTGATCATCGCGTGTCCGTGCGCGCTCGGCCTCGCGACGCCGATGGCCATCATGGTCGGCACGGGACGCGGCGCGATGGCCGGCGTGTTGATCAAGAATGCCGAAGCGCTTCAGATGCTGGAGAAAGTTGACACCCTAGTCGTCGACAAAACCGGAACTTTGACCGAGGGCCGTCCACAAGTGACAAGGGTGGTGCCCGTGAGCGGCGTGTCCGATGAAGGCGTGCTACGGCTCGCAGCGTCACTCGAGCGCGGCAGCGAGCATCCGCTTGCGGCCGCGATTCTGCGCGCGGCGAACGCGCGAAAAATCGCGCTAGCAGACGTACATAACTTTCGCGCCATCTCCGGTAGTGGCGTCACCGGCGATTTCGAGGGACAGAAGGTCGCCCTCGGAAATGCCCCATTCCTCGCGACCCTCGGCGTGCAATCCGCCGAATGGACCGAGCAAGCCGAAGTGCTTCGCCGCGACGGCGACACGGTGATGTTCGTGGTGAAAAACCAAACGATCGAAGGGATCATTGCTGTGGCAGATCCAGTGAAAACCTCGACGGCCGAAGCCATCGAGGCGCTGCATCGCGAAGGAATTCGCATCGTCATGGTCACTGGAGACAGCAAGACGACTGCGGACGCCGTTGCAAAGCGCCTGAAAGTCGATCAGGTCTTCGCTGAAATCTTGCCGGCGCAGAAAGCGGAAATCGTGAAGCGGCTCCAAGGCGAGGGACACATGGTGGCGATGGCGGGCGATGGGATTAATGACGCCCCAGCCCTAGCTGCCGCGGACGTGGGGATCGCGATGGGCACCGGAACCGACATCGCCATCGAAAGCGCCGGAATCACTCTGGTAAAAGGCGACCTGCGAGGAATCGTACGCGCCCGCAATCTAAGCCGGGCCACCATGCGCAACATTCGCCAGAATTTGTTTTTTGCCTTCGTCTACAACATTCTAGGAGTGCCCATCGCAGCCGGCGCACTCTATCCAATCTTCGGCTTGCTGCTAAGCCCGATCATAGCCAGCGCCGCGATGACCTTCAGCTCCGTCTCGGTGATAGTGAACGCACTGCGCCTGCGCAACGCCAATTTGTAAAGCTTGTTATAATCGCGACCATGACCTACATGACGGTGACCTACGAATTGCAGCACGCGCTTAAGCCCGAACAATTCCGGGCTCTCGGCCAATTCGCGAATACGTACGGCCTGCAGCGTTTCCGGCTGGACGAAGAAAAGAATCTCCTGCATTTTGATTACGATGCCTCGCGCCTAAAGGAAGTAGTAGTGGAAGATGTACTACGCCGCGCCCGCATCCCCGTACTACGCCGAGTCCCACCAAGCGCAAACTAGTCGCGCCAATTCGTACCGCCGGCGTCTCCGCCGGCTCTGAGTTCGCAGCGCGAACGATCAGCCGAACAACATCGTTGCTTCCCGAATCAGCGAAACCGCCCTTGGATCCGAGCAAAGAGACCCGCCCGAATATCCAAACCCAAACCTGGTATGTACTTTGCAATATTTTGGTGACGCGGAGACTGCAAAAGAGCCGGCAGGGACGCCGGCGGTACCAAAATCGGCAGAGAAAAAGAAGGGGCCCCAGCTTGGGATCTGGGGCCCCAATAGGTCGCGTTCCGGTGACTCGATCTAGGCGTGATCGAGTCATGGGGTCATCCATCCTAGCTTCCCTCTCAGAGGCAGGTGGGAACGACCCGTGTGGCCTTGTGAGCAAGCCCCTTCCGTCTCACTCACTCAACCCTGCGGATCGTGTGGAACGCAACCCGCGACTTTGGATATTGCAAGCGAGAGGCCCAAACTCTCAAGTCCCGAAAATTATGATATCTGCTGAATTTGAAGGGGTTAGCGTCACTTGACGGAAGAGCAGCTCGGTCGCTACATGCCGATCCGGGAATCCCAATCCCACCTCGGAATTGACCACCACCAACTCGCGGGCCTGCATCTTTTTCACGCCCGATTGCACAATCTCACCTGCTTTGCGCTCGCCGCTTGGAGTTTGCCGCGGTGTGGCTCATAATCAAGATTGCTCGCTGAGTCATAAGATGAACCGAATCGGAATATTTCTCGCTGCGATTTGCGGAGTCCTCGCTCTGCTCGCCGCTGCGTTTGCCGGGGCGCACGCGAATCACAAACCTACTTCTCCCAGTCTTGCCGCGGCGGCGCCGGCACATCTTGCGACTCCAAAGACGGCAACGGCCGCGAAACCAGCGCCCGACAGCCCGGACACGAAAGAAGATGATGACGATGAAGGCGTAATTCGCTTCGTGAAAAATCCTGAGCCGCTGCCGGCATTCCTAGCGCACGATTTGGATGGACAAGTCGTATCGACCGCCGCGCTCAAAGGCAAAGTCGTGCTGGTGAATTTCTGGGCCACCTGGTGCCCACCCTGCCGCGAAGAAATCCCCGAACTCGTGAAGCTGCAAGCGGCTTACAAAGATCAATTGCAAATCATCGGCGTTTCCGAAGATGAAGACGTACCACCCGAACTGGTCAAGAATTTCGCGCGCACCATGCACGTCAATTATCCAATTTTGATCGTGAGCCGCGAGCTGGAAAAAGAATTCGGCGGAATTCCGGCGCTGCCGACATCGTTCCTGGCGAACAAAGAGGGCGGCGTGGTGCAAAAGCATGTCGGGCTATTTCCCGGCGAAGTCTACGATCACGAAATTCGCGCGCTGCTGGGAATGCAGGTAAGCGAAAAAATCGAGACTTTTGAGGATCTGGGACAGATTTTCTTGAAGAACGCGGAGCACGCCACGGATTTGCCGGGCGTCGATTTCAGCGGGCTCAATCCCGAGCAAAGGCAGGCCGCGCTGAAGCGAATGAATACCGATACCTGCACGTGCGGTTGCCGAATGACTCTGGCGCAGTGCCGCATCAATGACTCGGCCTGCGCAACTAGCCGCAGCCTGGCCGAAAAAATCGTGAAGCAAGTTTACGGCAAGGATTCAAAACCTGCGGAGCCTGCTGCCGCTCCCCCTGGCACAACTTCCGAATAGCCCCGATCTTCTTCCACAAAAAAACGACAGCGCCCTCCGATACTCGTTACTCGAAGGACGCTGTTCGTTAAGAATTGCCCGACTTCGAATTGCTTCGGTCTACTTGTCAAACTCTAGGCAAATCTTGAGCTGCCGGATGGCTTCGTCCGTCGCGCGCAAAGCTTCTTCGCGATGGCCGCCGAAATCGTGACGCGCTTCTTTGAGATGCATGCGCGCGTGCTCGAGCGATTCGATCGCGGCGTGGATCTCCGGATGGCGCTCGGGAGCGGCCGGCATGGCCGTTGCGGTGGCGCCCTTTGCCGCCGGGGGCGCAGCCGGGGCTCCGGCAGGAAACGTCAACGTGAAGATGAGCGCGAGCGTTGCGAAGAAGCCGATGATTCTCGATTTCATGAATGATTCCTCCTAGTCCGAATTGCGGCTCGGACGGCCGTGATTGAGATCGCCATCCAGGAATGAAACCCGGCAGCAGCGCGTAAGTTGCTCGCTCCGCGTATGACGGGGCAAGCTCCCTGAACGCGGGAATTTTATACCGCGAGGCGACTCGTAGTCGGCTGGATTTCGGGCAGTGTCCGCAAACAATCAATCGCGGACTGCGCCTTGGATGCGCGCGTTTATGCGAGTTGACGAGGGTGCGCGTCTCCATTAGTCTGGGCCGCCGGATTTTCGGCGGGGCGATTTGTCAAACGAGGCCATGAAGTATGCGTAAAGAACCAGTCAAGGATGGGAAGAAATTAACGCGCCGCGATTTCGCGCGCACCGCAGTGGTCGCAGCAGCTACCGCGACTGCGGCGTTAACGCCTGGGAGCGAAGCCTGGGCGCGCCACATTGCGGCGGCCAACGGCACGCCCGTTCCGAATCACGCGGGAGCTGATGATGCGGCCTCGACGCGGCAGGCCGAGATTGATGGGCGCGTCGCGGATGTTTTTCGGCGCTACGGCGACCGCCTTTCAGCCGAGCAGAAAACGGAAGTGCGGCGGCTCGCGGGCGAGCTGCAGAAGTCACTCGACAAGCTTCGCGCCTATCCGCTGGGCAATGGAGATCAACCTGCCACCGTTTTGCGCGTGGTGCCCGATTTGACGGAGGTGCGCCGTGCTCCCCGCCGTTGAGAAAAAGAAGGCCGCACCCGGCGAGGACATCCTTTATCTTTCGGTACGCGAATTGGGCAAACGCATTCGCCTGCGGCAGCTTTCTCCCGTGGCGCTCGCCGAAAGTTATCTGGCGCGCAGCGAACGATTGAACGCGCAATTCAACGCGTATGCGACATTAACGCGCGACTTGGCGCTCGAGCAGGCCCAAGCCGCCGAAAAAGAAATTGCCGCGGGGCATTACCGCGGGCCGCTGCACGGGATTCCCTACGCGGCGAAAGATTTGCTGGCGGTAAAGGGCTATCCGACGACATGGGGTGCAAAGCCGTTCGCGGATCAGTCGTTCGATTACGACGCGACGGTGATCGAAAAGCTGAACAAAGCCGGCGCGGTTTTGATCGGCAAGGCCGCCATGATCGAATTGGCGGGCGGAATGGGCTACCGCTTTGCTTCGGCGTCGCTCACCGGGCCGGCCAAAAATCCGTGGAATGAAGGTTGCTGGACTTGCGGCTCGTCAAGCGGATCGGGCGCGATTGTGTCCGCGGCGATGGCGGCATTCGCGATCGGCACGGAAACTTGGGGCTCGATTATTTGCCCGTCGGGATTCTGCGGAATCTCCGGATTGCGTCCAACCTTCGGTCGGGTAAGCCGCTACGGCGCGATGGCGCTGGCCTATTCGCTCGATAAAATCGGGCCGATGGCGCGCAGCGCGGATGATTGCGGATTGATTCTTGCAGTGCTCGCTGGGCACGACTCGAAAGATCGCAGTTCCCTTCCAGGCGACGAAGCTGCGTTCGAATATGGCGGTCCCGCACCGCAAAAACTGAAAATTGGCTGGCTCACCAACGCGTGGAAGAAGATTGATCCCGACATTGATACAGCGACGCAGGGAGCAATCGCCGTGCTCGAAAAGCAAGGCGCGGTGGTCGAAGATGCGCAGCTTCCCGAGGGCCCGTTCGACGCCGCAGCCGGGACGATCATTAACGTAGAGGGTGCCGCGGCCTTTCGCGATTTAATTGAATCGGGGAAGGTCGCGGAGCTCACCGATCCGCTCGGCCGCATCAGCGGCTACATAAACCAGCAGATCCCCGCCGACGACTACATGCGCGCCCAGCAACTGCGCGGAATCTGCCAGCAGAAAATGGACGAGCTGCTCGCGAATTACGACGTGGTCGCCGCTCCGACGTTGCCGGTCGCAGCCAGCGCGCTCGATGCAAATATCGAAAAGGAGCTAAATTTTCCCGATCCCATCGGCGGAATGGGAAATCTTTGCGGATTTCCGGCCATTAGCGTCCCTTGCGGCTTTACGTCAGCAAAGTTGCCGATCGGCATTTTGTTTGCGGCGCGGGTTCGCGAAGACGCGAAAGCGCTGGCCGCGGCAAATCTGTATCAAGCGCACTCGGATTGGCACACGAAACGGCCGCCGATTTCTTAAGACGGCGGTAGCCGTAACTAGATGCTTTCGTTTTGCGATAGCGCGATTGACGCTCTTTTCGAATGTGAATATTCTTGAGGCGCGTCAGATATTTCAGGCAGAAATGGAGCCAGCCACCGTGGTTCATCTTCTTTACGCGGTTCTGCTCGTCGCCGTCAGCGTTCAACTCTCCAGCTTCGCGACCAGCATTTATTTGCATCGCTCGTTGGCTCACCGCGGTCTTTACTTGAATCCGGTAGTGGCCTTCCCGATGCGCGTGCAACTTTGGCTCGCGACCGGAATCAATCCGAAGGAATGGGTGGCAGTGCATCGCAAACATCACCGCCATACGGACGTCGAAGGCGACCCGCATAGCCCGGTGCTTGAAGGGCTTTGGCAGATTTTGTTTGGCAACATTTATTACTATGCACGCGAGGCGCACAAAAAAGAAACGGTCGAGACTTTTGCGCCGGATGTGGGTAATGGCTGGCTCGACCGGCACTTTTTCCGTTATGGCTTGCTTGGCGTATTTTGCGGGATTGCAATTTGCATGTGGTTGCTGGGGCCGGTCTGGGGAGGGATTGCGTTTTTAGTGCAAGCCGGCACTTATATCTTTTTTAGTGCCGTGGTGAATGGCGCGAATCATGCCCTGGGCTCACGGAATTTCGAAAATACTGCAACCAATTTACAAATCGTTGCGCTACTCACTGCCGGTGAAGGGCTTCACAACAATCATCATGCATATCCAACTTCGGCGCGGTTTAGTATCCGGCGCGGAGAGATTGATCCGTCCTGGATTGTCGTGAAGATTCTTTCTTGGCTGCGTCTGGCGCGGCCTTTGAAACTTGCTCCTCAGTTGGAATCCTGACATCTCACCTGGCCGCACTGGGCCGAGAGGCGGGAGGGCTTCCGCCACACTGCTGGCGGACAGGAAAGCACCCTCCCCTACAAAACCTCCTTCCTGCAAACATCCGAAATCGGCCCGGCTGCGTACTTCTCACAGCGTCTATCACTTATTCGCTCGAGGAGCGCCATGACCGCAGAGGCCAAGCAGGCGATGGTCGGAAATTTCGATCTGGATCGCTACGTCCGCAATTCCAAGAAAGTGGACATCAGCGACATCGATTTGACGCAAGCGGCCAAGTATCCCTTGAGCGCCGCCGAAATTCGCAGCCTGACTTACATGATGGATATCGAGTCGCACACAATCGTTTATTTGCGCAGCATCCTTTCCACTTGTGCGATTGAGGATCCGGATACCACGGCGTTTTTGAGTTGCTGGGCATACGAGGAACATTTTCACGGCCGCACCATCGGACAATTTCTGGCAGCCAACGGAATCGCACATTCGCGCGACCGGCTGGTCGAAGTGCAGCAGGCTACTTCCTATAAGGAATGGCTGAAGGACATGGGCGCGTCTCTGATTTGCCAATGTTCGCGGCACTTTCACGCTGCCTATCTCACCTATGGCGCGATTTCGGAGCTTTCCACACTCGAGGGTTACGGCGTGATAGCCCGGCGCACCGAGAATCCCGTACTCGCGGAAATCATGCGGCGATTGGCGAAGGACGAGCGGCGCCATTTTTCCTTTTACTACAACAAGGCGCGCATACGGTTGCAGCATCGCAACGCGCAGCGGCTCACCACCTTTATCATTAAACATTTCTGGCTGCCGGTGGGCGGCGGAGTGAAGCCCGACGCAGAAGTGGATTGGATTTTGAGTTTTATTCTGGGAGATCCGATGGGCGTGGAAATTGCTGCGCGCATTGATCAGACCATCGCGAAACTGCCAGGACTGAGCTGGTTCGATCGCATGACGCGCAGTCGCGAAGAAAGTTTGAAGAAGACCGCACACAAACTTGAATTGAAGCCGGCGCAAACGATAGCGGGCTGGCCCGCAGCGCCCGCGACCCGCGAATATCGCGAGTCGGCGAGCTAGTTCACGTTCGCATCGAAAACGCCGGTCTCGATTTTCCCGGCGCGCTTCACTTGCACGAATATTCGATAGAGGCCCGGTTTCGGAAAGCCATAAGGAAACGCAACTTCGGATGGTGCAGCTGTTTCCCGAGCCTTCATCATCACCATCCCTGGCATAGTCTCAGCTGGCGCCTGACTCGAATCTGAATTGGCGCCAAGTGTTGCCTCCGCGAGACTGAAGGCGGCCATCGGAATCGAGCCGTCCGGATGCACATGCGCGAACACGCTGAAATCCGAGCGGATAAATTCCGCATGGCCCGCCATTCCCATGTACGGCTCCAGATCGCTCGCCAGTTTTCCAGCCGCATCCACCACCCGGAATTTAAACCACGTTAAGCGATTGGAAACGAGCGGCGTCGAGTCGCGCTCCCAGATCATGTGCGCTCCATTCGACAGCGGCGAGATGGTACCGGATCGTGCGGCGTCCCCGATCGCAGGCCCGCTTTCCGCAGAGTCATCGCCAGCGAGCGGCTTCCCTGGGATATTCGGCAAATCCATTACGGCCACGAGCGTGTCGGGAAATCCCGAAGCACGCACGATATCTGCAAAGATTTTATAGTGGCCGCCCTCAACCGCCGGAAGATCATCGGTAAACGTCATCGTTCCGGTGCGCTCGGGATGAAGATGATAAAAGCGATCCATCGCCGGTTCGCGGACCAGAAAAAGATGCATGAGATGGCCGTGGTCCGGAATCAGCACGGTGCCCACGATTTCGGTGCGTGAGGAATGCCACTTCGAGTCGCCAATTTCCAGATTCATGCGGCCGGCGGGATCGAGAGTTACTCCCAGCTTCGGCGCCACATAAATCATGCGCTCGGCGCGGTTCGCCGCCGACACACGCCACCACATATTTCCGAGCACCAAAATTCCCACCACCGCAAGCAGCGTCGCAGCCATCACAAGCCGCGCCCTGCGCTTTTGCCGCGGCGTCAACAGTTCGCCCGGCTGGAGCTGGCCTTCGCGCTTGGCCGCGCCCACAATCGAGACAATCGCAACTACCAGCAGCGACATCAACCCGAAAAGTAGGATTCCGAGACCGCGCTGCATCGCCAGCGTGTTACGCGCGTACGCGGAAACCGGGACGGCAACTGTGCCCGAACCCTTGTCTCCATCGGCTTCGATGCGCACTTGCCACGATCCCGAGCCCATCAACCAAAGCTTGCCCGCAAACAATTGCGGATCGCCGGCGACAGATTTCACGATGTCGGGCGGAGGCGGAAACTTCGAGCCTTCGCCGGCTATATAGAGCGGAACGATCTTGATTTCGCGGATGCCGGGCGTATCGCTGCGAATTTCGAATTCGGCGACGCCCGGAATCATTTGCGGAGTGCGAATCATCACGACAAGATGATAAGGACCGGCATCGCCCTGGAAATACACATCCGGGCTGCCAACGTGGGCCGCACAGACCGGCGCGACGAGCAGCGAGAGAACGAGCGCGAGTGGAATGAGTTTTTTCACGAGCCGGTTAGCGGCGCAGGCGCGAGAGCCAATTTCCGAAGACAATTCCGACAAACACGGACGCGACGCCACTGATCCAGGCATAGACGAAGCCCAAAGCGAATTTCGCCTGCGTTGGCTCGAATCGCTGGAACTCCCACGCGAAATGGTATTCCGATGGCGGCACTTGATACGCAAAATAATTCTGTCCAAAAAACCAATTGCGTGCCGCAGGGCTGATCATGAAGTCTCCCCACGGCCAGCTCACAACCACCAGAATCGCCAGATATGCGGTCGCGGCGAGAGCAGCTTGCAGCCAGCGGTTGCGATTCGAGAAGCGATTGAGCACCACATCGAGACCGAATGCCGCAGGAGCGAGAAGAACCGGAAACGCCATCGGCACCATATGCGTGACGTTGGTGTACACGGGCCCGAGTCGCGGATGCGCCGCGAACAAAGGAAGTATCCACAGGCCCGCGCAAGTCAGCAGCATGTAGATCGATGCGATGATCGTGGCGCCGTAGCGATGACCGGACGCGCGCGCATAGGCCACCAACAGCGTGGGCGTGCCGAGCGCCGCTACCGTGTAGAAGATGGCGCTGTGCGTCAGCGTCGCGTCGCTATATTCACTGACCAGAATTTGATGCTGAAAAATTAGAACGCCGCACAGGTAGAGGAACAGGCGGCTGAGCTTGGGCCTGGCATCGGCGTCCGCGCGATTAATTACAGAAACCAGAAGCAGCACGATGCCGGTGCTGACGCCGAGAATGCCGATACCGAGGACCACGTGCGGGGGGCTGAGGATTTCCACATCGAGGCCGAAAGAATTGTGCCACCAGTTGTCGAATGGCGCGGAGGTGAGCATGGTGACGCCGCCCCACGCGGTGAGAAACGCGCCAACCGGACCGCGAAATCCCCACACGCGCACTCCGGCAGCTTGCGCCGCGGGGTCGCGCGAAAAAGTATTTGAGAAAATCAGATACGTGCAGGTAAAAGCCGCCAGAATGCCGCCGAAATGAATGGCCAGATGAGCAGGAGTCCAAAACGTGTCGCGGCCGATGGTCTGGTGCCAGGAAATATCCCAATAAAGACCAAAAGCGATCGACGAAACAGCGACGACGCCGCTCCACACGAACCACGGAATCGCGGCGGTGCGCGCAGAGGATAGATCATACGGAACGCTGCGTGAAACCGTTTGCGCCACGCTTGCCTCTCACTGGCGAGAATAACAGAGCGAGTTCTTACTCACAATCTTCAGCGCCAACGATTCCGCCGCGAGCACGCGCGCCGCGATTTGTCGCAATTATTTCTTGACACTTCCGGCCGCACGCATGAATATACATATGTCTGCATAATTACTCAGACGCTTGAATATGAATACGCATAAACGATTCCGGCAAGGGCAAATTCTAAATCTGCTGGCGCAGATGAAAGTGGCCAATCAGGACACGCTGCGGCGCCAATTGGTGCATCGCGGGGTGCGTGTGACGCAGGCCACGCTCTCCCGCGACCTGCGCGAACTGCGCTTGGTAAAGACCGCCGAAGGATACAGGTCGCTCACCGCGGCTGCTGACGACACAGCGCCCAGTGCCCTGCCTCCTTTAGCGCGTGCGGTGGGCGAATTTTTGCTGGATATCCGGCCGGCACAGAATATGTTGGTGCTGAAGACGCCGCCGAGCGGCGCGCAGCCATTGGCCGCGGCTCTCGATGCGCAACGCTGGAAGGAAGTGGCGGGCACGCTCGCTGGCGATGACACCATTTTGGTGATTTGCCCCACGCGAGCGGCGCGCGCGACGCTCGAAAAGAGACTTAAGGAGATGTTGCGATGACGGACGGCGTGAAGGTAGCCGTCGTCGGAGCCACGGGCTATGCCGGGTACGAGCTGGCCCGGATCCTTCTGCGGCATCCCAACTTGGATGAACCGACATTTTATTTGCGCGATTCGAATTCCACCGTCCATTGCCTAACGGAATTGTTTCCGCAATTGCGCGGCTGGGGCGAAGCACCGTGCAAGCCATTTTCCGTGGAGGCGATTCGCAAGAGTGGAGCTCAGGCTGCGTTTCTCGCCACGCCGCATGAGGCATCACTGGACCTTGTGCCCGACTTGCTCGACGCCGGATTGCGCGTCGTGGATTTGAGCGGAGCGTTTCGATTCGCGAACCCGGCGACATTCTCACAGTGGTACAAGTTGCCGGCGCCATCGAGTGCGGCGCTGGCTGAAGCCGTCTATGGATTGCCGGAACTTTACGCTGATCGGTTAGCGAGCGCGCGTTTGGTCGCGAATCCCGGCTGCTATCCAACTTCTGTGATTCTCGGTCTGCGGCCGTTGGTCGAAGCGGGCTGGATCGACGCTGGACGCGGAGTCGTCTGCGATTGCAAATCGGGAGCCAGTGGCGCAGGCAAAGAGCCGAAACGCGAGACTCATTTCGTCGAAGTAAACGGAAATTTTCGCGCTTACGGCCTTTTCACGCACCGGCACACCCCCGAAGTTACCGAGCATACCGGGCTGGCGCCGGAAGATTTCATGTTCACGACGCACTTGCTGCCCGTAGAGCGCGGAATTCTTTCCACTTTGTATGTCTGGCTCGAGCAGGCGCGGTCGCGGGACGAGATCGAGTCGGCGTTCCGCGCATTTTATGCCGGCCGGCCGATGGTGCGAATTTCGCGAGCCGGATCGCTGCCGGAATTGCAGCACGTGGCGCGAACGAATTTCTGCGATATCGGATTTGCGCTGGATGAATCGGGCAAGCGCTTGGTAATCGTTTCGTGCCTCGATAATTTGGGCAAAGGCGCGGCGGGACAAGCCGTGCAGAACTTCAATTGCATGATGGGATGGGCCGAGGAGACCGGGCTGATATGAGAATGGTGGTCAAAATTGCAGGCGCGCTGCTGGAGAGCGAAGAGACGGTGCAGACGCTTGCGCAGCAAGTCGTGAAATTGGCGCAGGCCGGGCACGAGTTGCTCGTGATTCACGGCGGCGGAAAAATTTTCACCGCGACTTTGAAGCGCATGGGCATCGAGAGCAAATTTGTCGGCGGACTGCGCGTCACGGATCGCGAAACTCGCGACGTCGCCGCCATGGTTTTCGGCGGATTGCTCAACAAGCGTCTTTCGGGCGCGATTTCGCTCGCGGGACAGCGCGCCATCGGCATTTCGGCGGCAGACGGTGCATGCTTCCGCGCCGAGCCAATGAGCCACAACGAAGCCGTTGGTGGCCTCGGGTTTGTCGGCTATCTCACCGCTGTAGATGTCGAATTTCTGGAATCGCTCTGGCGCGAGAATCTGATCCCCGTGGCATCGTGCCTCGGACTTGGATCGGATGGCGAGCTTTACAACATCAATGCCGATCACATGGCCGCCGCTTGCGCGGAATATTGCCACGCGGACCGCTTGATTTTCTTGACAGACGTCGCGGGCGTTCTGGATGACGGCAAAGTATTGAAGGCGGTAAGCGGCGCAGATGTCGAAGAATTGATTCGTCAAAATAAAATTTCCGGCGGAATGATTCTGAAGCTCGAAGCCTCCAAGCGCGCGCTGGCCGGCGGCGTCCGGGAAGTGCGCATCGTCGGCGGCACTCGCCCCGGCGCTTTGATCAGTGCGGCGAATGGAGCGAAGGGACCCGGGACGCGAGTGGTGCCGATGTATGCCGCCGATGAACACAAGGTGGCATCGCTATGAAGCGCAAAGCGGCCGGCAAGAACATGACGACAGCGTTGCGCGACGAAGCTCGCTATTTGATGAACACCTACCGCCGGCCGGCGGCTGTGTTCGTTCACGGAAAGGGCTGCTACCTCTACGACGAACGCGGCCGCAAGTATCTCGATTTTCTCGGCGGGATCGCTGTCAATGCGCTCGGCTATTCGCATCCGCGAATTGTCAAGACGATCCGGTGCGAGGCGGCACGCGCAATTCATCTTTCGAATCTCTTTCACAATCCTTATCAAGGACCCCTCGCACGCAAATTGGCGGAATGGTCGGGACTCGATCGCGTTTTTTTCACCAATAGCGGGACGGAAGCGATCGAAGGCGCGCTGAAGATCGCACGAGCCCACGCGAAAGCGCGCGCGAAAAACGGACGAGCGGCGGCAACGCGCGTACTTGCTCTGACGAATTCGTTTCACGGCCGCACTTTTGGCTCTCTGGCGATTACGTACCCCGCAAAATACCGCGAGCCTTTTGCGCCGCTGATGCCCGGCGCTGATTTCGTGCGTTTCAATGACGTGGCCGACCTCGAAGCGAAATTTGATCCCGGCGTCTGCGCCATCGTGCTCGAAACGATTCAAGGCGAAGGCGGAATTTATCCGGTCAGCGAGGCCTTCTGGAATCGCGCCCGCGAATTGGCGAGCGCGAATCATGCCGCGTTGATTGCCGACGAAATTCAGTGCGGGCTCGGCCGCACCGGCCGCGCGTTCGCCTATCAGAAATTCGCGAGCTTGCCGGACATCGTCACCGTCGCCAAGCCGCTAGCGGCGGGGTTACCGCTCGGCGCGGTGCTCGCCAACGAGGAGTTTGCCAGCGCGCTTGTGCCGGGAATGCATGGGACGACGTTTGGTGGCGGGCCGCTGATTTGCGCGACGGCGCTTGAGGCCCTGGAAATCATCGAAGACGAAAAGCTGATGAAGAATGTGCGCGAGCGTGGCCAAGAAATTCGAGCAGCGCTTGAAAAGATGGCGCTCGATTTCGATTTCATCCGCGAAGTGCGCGGCGAAGGATTGATCATCGGGCTCGATCTAAGCGTCGAGGGCGCCCCATTCGTCGAAGAGGCGCTCAAACGCGGGCTGGTGATCAACTGCACCCACGAGCACATCCTGCGTTTCCTGCCTCCATTCGTTGTGCGGCCCGCGCAGGTAAAGGAATTCGTGACCAGGTTGAAGTTGGTCTTTGCGAAAACGCCTCGGCCGAAATCAATCGAAGCAAAAGATAGCGCGAACGCAGATACGAGCACGGTGAAGACCTCGCGCGCAACAGCCGCAGTAGCGGCTCCGTTGCAAACCGAACTTCCGCTCGAGACGAGGTAGGAGAACACCCAATGGCAACCACAACAGCAAGCACCACCACAATTCCTCTACAGACCGATCTGCTCACCGGCATGGAATGGAGCGCGCCGCAAGTGCGCGAACTGCTCCATCTCGCCGCCGATGTGAAGGCGCGCCCCGACCGTTACCGCGGCGCGCTGGCAGGCCGCTTTCTCGCTCTAATTTTCGAAAAGCCGTCGCTGCGAACGCGCGTGACTTTCGAAGTGGGAATCGCGAGCCTCGGCGGCTCCGCCACTTTCCTCGATCACACGCTCTCGCATCTCGGCGAGCGCGAATCGGTCGCCGATGTGGCGCACAGTCTGGAACGCTGGACGCACGGAATCGTCGCGCGACTTTTTCATCAAACAGCACTAGAAGAATTGGCGCAGAACGCGCGCATCCCGGTGATCAACGCGCTCACCGATCGTTATCATCCCTGCCAGGCGTTTGCGGATTTCTTCACTCTCGAAGAACACTTCGGCGGCCTGCGAGGATTGAAAGTGGCCTACGTAGGTGACGGAAATAATGTCTGTCATTCCTTGCTCAGCGTCGGCGCGCGGCTGGGCGCGAATGTCCGGGTAGCTTCGCCCGTGGGCTATGAGCCCGATTCAGCGGTAGTGAGCGACGCGCGGCGAGCGGCCCGCGACACGCGTGGCAAAGTCGAACTGTTCGAATCCCCGAACGACGCCGTTACCGGCGCGCAAGTGATTTACACCGATGTGTGGACGAGCATGGGCCAGGAAGCCGAATCGGCCAAGCGAGCCGAAGCATTCGCAGCGTGTCAAGTGAATGAAGAAATGTTCTCGCTCGCGGCGCCCGACGCTGTCTTTCTCCACTGCCTTCCGGCGCATCGCGGCATGGAAGTCACCGAAGCAATCATGGACTCGCCGCGATCGATCGTCTTCGATCAAGCCGAAAATCGCCTGCACATGCAGAAAGCGATTCTGCTGACGCTGCTCAGCTAAAAGAGGAACTGGATGCCGACGAAACCCATCAGCGAAAAGACAAAACGAAAAGCAGCCGGGAAGAATGGTCATGCAGCGGCGCAGTCCGCCAACGGACACGCGACCCCGGCGAACAAGGCCGAACCGGTAGTTAGTAGCATGGCCGCGCCGCGCGCCCTCGCGAATCCCAAGAAAGTCGTACTCGCGTATTCGGGTGGCCTCGACACATCGATCATCGTCGTATGGCTGAAAGAAATGTATGGATGCGAAGTAATCGCCATGGTCGGCGATCTGGGACAGCGCGAAGATATTGATGCCGCACGGCGCAAGGCGCTCGCAACCGGCGCCAGCACGGCTTACGTTGAAGATCTCCGCGAGGAATTCGTCACCGGATTTATTTGGCCCACGCTGCGAGCCGGCGCTGTTTACGAGCATAAATATTTGCTGGGCACTTCGTTCGCACGGCCGTTGCTGGCGCAGCGCCAGGTCGCGATTGCCCGCAAAGCGGGCGCGGATGCCGTCGCACATGGCTGCACCGGCAAAGGCAACGATCAAGTGCGCTTCGAGCTGGCCTGCAAGGCGCTCGCGCCCGAGCTTCGAATTATTGCTCCGTGGCGCGAATGGTCGATTTCCTCGCGCGAAGATGCCATCGCTTACGCCAACGCGCATCACATTCCCGTCGAGCAGACCAAAAAGAATATCTACAGCCGCGATCGCAATATTTGGCACTTGAGCCACGAAGGCGGCTGCCTCGAAGATCCCGCGAATGCGCCCGATGAGGCCATGTGGCAATGGATCGTTTCCCCGGAAAATGCGCCGGATAAACCCGCGCGCGTCGAAATCGGATTTGAAGAAGGCTTGCCGGTATCAGTCGATGGGCGGAAGTTGAAGCCCATAGCGCTCCTGGAAGAACTGAATGAGCTGGCCGCGGCGCATGGCGTAGGCCGCACAGATATCGTCGAGAATCGTCTAGTGGGAATTAAATCGCGCGGCGCATATGAAACGCCGGGCGGGACATTGCTCGTGGCCGCACATCGCGAACTGGAAACGCTCGCGCTCGATCGAGAAACTGCCCACTACTCGCAGATTCTCTCATTGCGCTACGCAGAGATGGTTTATTACGGCATGTGGTTCACGCCGCTCCGAGAAGCGCTCGATGCATTCTTCGCCAGCGCGCAACGCCGCGTCACCGGCACGATTGGCCTCGAACTTTACAAAGGCAACGTGACGGTCATCAGTCGCACGTCTCCAAATTCGCTCTATCGCACAAACCTGGCAAGTTTCAGCATGACTGGCTACAACCCGAAAGACGCCGAGGGTTTCATCAATCTGTTTGCGCTGCCGATCACGGTGCCGGAAGAATCAGCACACCGCGAAGAGGGAGTGAAGCGGCGTTGAGCGAGCCGAAGAACCACAAAATGTGGGGCGGCCGATTTGAGCGCGCACCCGACGCGAACTTCTACGAGTTCGAGCGCTCCTGGCGCTTCGATCGTCGCTTGCTGCCTTACGAACTCGCGCTCGATCGAGCGTGGGCGCGAGGCTTGCAGACAGCCCGGCTGCTGACCGTGGACGAGTGCGCGCAAATTCTAAAAGCGCTCGATGCGATCGAAAATCGCGCGCGCACCGATCAGAACTGGCTCGATCAATCGAATGCCGAGGACGTGCATCATTTTGTGGAAGTGGCACTCATCGCGGCGCTTGGGCCCACCGGCGCCAAGCTGCACACCGGACGCAGCCGCAATGAAATGGTAGCCACGGAATTTCGCATGTTCGTCAAGGAAGCGGCGCGCGCGATGTCCGACGCGCTGGCGGGAATGATCGAATCGTTTGCGATCCAGGCAGAAAATCATCTGCAAATTCCCATGCCCGGCATGACGCACATGCAGCACGCGCAACCGATTCTACTTTCGCATTGGCTCCTGGCGCACGCTGAGGCGTTTTTGCGCGATGCCGAGCGCGTGCAACTCGCCGCGGCACGCGCAGATGTTTGCCCATTGGGCTCGGGCGCGCTGGCGGGCAGCGCTTTTCCACTCGATCGGGCAGCGATGGCGCGCGAGCTCGGATTTGCGGCCGTCAGCGCGAACAGCCTCGATGCGGTCAGCGACCGGGATTTTGCCCTGGAGTATCTTTTCGCACTCACCGTTATCGCCACTCATCTCTCGCGGTTAAGCGAAGACTTGATCTTGTACGCGTCCGCCGAGTTTGGCTTTGCAATTCTGCCAGATGAATTCTCGACCGGCAGCAGCTTGATGCCCCAGAAAAAGAATCCGGATGCCTGGGAATTGATTCGCGGGAAGAGCGGGCGGATTTTCGGCGCGCTGACATCGCTGCTGGTAACCATGAAGGGCCTGCCATCCAGCTATCAGCGCGATTTGCAGGAAGACAAGGAGCCGGTCTTTGCGGCGCACGATGATGCCCACGCGATGGTACGCATCGCGGCTGCCGCGCTTCTCGCCACGAAGTTCAACGAAGCGAAACTGCGCGCCGCGGCATCGAGCCCCGGTCTTCTAGCTACCGAAGCTGCCGACTATCTGGTTGCGCGCGGAATTCCCTTCCGCGAAGCGCACGAAATCGTGGGCCACGTAATTCGCGAAGCCGAAAAGCGATCGCAATCGATTACCGAACTACCGCTGGAAGTTTTGCGGCAACAGTCCGCCACATTCGACGCCGATTATTTTTCGGCAGTCACGCTCGAGGCGGCAATACTCAGAAAAAGCGTGCCGGGCGGAACGTCGGTGGAGTCGGTGCGTGCGGCTCTCGAAAAATTGCAGGAGCGCCTGGGCTCGCGGGTGGCCGCGCGATGAGAGTCCGACGCGCACGCCCCGCCGACATCCCGGAAATTCGCGCGCTCATCGCCCACTATGCCGGCGAAGGTATTTTGCTTCCGCGCGACGAGCACGATATTCGCAGGCATCTCGACTTTTTCCTGGTAGCCGCCGATCGCTCCGGAGTGGCAGGCTGCGTTTCGCTGGAAGTCTATCATCCGGCCCTGGCCGAGATTCGCTCGCTGGCCGTGACGCCGGCAAAAGTCGGACGCGGGCTCGGCGCGCGGCTCGTGAAAACAGCCCTCGAGCGCGCAGAACGGCGGCGAATCGCCCGCGTCTTCGCGCTCACCAGCTCACCCGACTTCTTCGTGCGCCTGGGATTCGAGCCCTCGACGCGCCATTCCCTACATGAGAAGATCGACCGCGATTGCATTCACTGCTCGAAAGCGCGAACCTGCCAACTCACGGCGCTGGTCGCAAATCTTTCCGCAGCGAATGCCGCGTTTCACATTCTCGATGAAAGCGTCGAGCCAGTACCCGTCGAATGAAATCGAATCCTACTGATCGCGACCTTCCCAAGGGATTCTCGTTTTCGGCGCGCGCCTGCGGGCTCAAAAAGTCGGGACTCGATCTCGGTCTAATCGTCAGCGATTCTCTGGCGGCAACCGCGGCTGTATTCACCCAAAATCTAATCCAAGCCGCGCCGGTGGTTCTTTCGCGCGCTAATCTTCGGCAGAGCCGCGGTCGCATGCGCGGCATGATAGTAAATTCAGGAAACGCGAATTGTGCCACGGGAGAAGCGGGCATGGCAGCGTCACGCGCCACCGCAGCCGCGGCGGCCCGCGCGCTGAGCTGCGCGCCCGACGAAATCTTTGTCTGCTCGACCGGCGTTATCGGGCTTCCCATGCGCACCGAGAAGATCTTGCGCGCCGTCCCCGATTTGGCCGCCACAAGATCCCGCGCGCAAAATTCCTTCCGCTCCTTCACTCGCGCGATAATCACCACCGACACCCGCCCGAAGTGGGCCGCCGAGAAAATTCGCATTCGCGGCAAGGAAGTCCGCCTGCTCGGCTGCGCAAAGGGCGCCGGCATGATTCAGCCGAACATGGCTACCATGCTCGCCTTTATTGTCACTGATGCGGCCATCGAGCCGGCACTTTTGAATCAAGCGCTTCGCCGCGTGGTCACAAACACGTTTAACGCAATCACGGTCGACGGCGACACTTCAACCAACGACACGCTCGCAGTCTTCGCCAATGGCGCCTCGGACACACCAAGGCTGCGGCGCGACGGCGCAGATTTCCGTCGATTCGGCGCGGCCCTGGAAACGATTTGCGCAAAGCTGGCCCTGGCGATTGTGGCCGATGGCGAAGGCGCGAAGCGCGTGATCGAGATAGAAGTCCGCGGAGCGAGAACCGAATCTGGCGCCGAAGCAATCGCGCGAACGATCGCGAATTCTCCGCTGGTAAAAACGGCTCTAGCCGGCGGCGATCCAAATTGGGGACGGATCCTCGCGGCAGCAGGCCGCGCGGGCATCAAGTTCAACCCTACGCAAGTGGAGATTCAAATCGCAGGCATGGCGCTCTGCCGCCACGGAATTGAAGTTCCCTTCAACGAGCGCGTAGCCCACCGGCGCATGCTGGCAAAGTTTGTTCCGATTCGAGTGGATCTGCGAGGCGGGAGTGCGTCGGCGCGAATTTGGACCTGCGATTTCACCGGCGAATATGTGCGGATAAATGCGAGCTATCGCACCTAGCGCAAAATCGTAATCTGACGATTCCGAACGTAGGGCCCGCGCTTTATGCCGGGCCTCTTCGTGTAAAGACAAACTCGAAGGCGCAATTCCGGCACACCGCAACTGCACTTTACCTAGATTTGAGTGCGCGGAAGTGATCGCCTCGGATTTCGTCGTGCGTAAGAGGCCCGGCTGAAGACCGGGCCCTACGGGGTTCACTTCGATTATGCTGCTTCGGAACTTCCTTCGCCCGCCAGCGCTCCGGCGTTTTGCACCATTTGTCCGCACGACGCAAGATACGCACGAAGCTCGATTCGCGCCCGGCGCAGCCGCGTTTTCACCGTGCTCACAGTAAGCCCAAGAGTCTTAGCAGTCTCCGAAGTCGAAAGCTCCTCGACCGTGCGCAGCACGAAAACATCTCGATAGAGCGGGCGAAGCGCCGCGATCGCAGCATTCAACGCACCGCGCAGCTGCCGGCGCGTGAAACTTACTTCCGGATCTTCGATCGGCCGGCGCAGTTTCACCAAAGCGTCGCCCTCGATAGCCGTTTCGGCGATTTCATCGAGCGGTACGCGGCGGCTATCATTGCGTTTGCGCAAATTCATCAAACCTTCATTGATGGCGATACGCGAAATCCAAGTAGTAAAGCGCGAGCGCCCTTCGAATTGATCGAGGTGGCGGTAAGCCTTCAGGAAAGTTTCCTGACGTGCGTCTTCCGCGTCCTGGTGATTTCGCGTGATTCGCAGCGCTAGGCGATAGACCCGCTGATTGCAATGCTTCACCAAGCTGTCGAAATTCGCGTCTTGCGATTCGGTGGCAACCGTCGCAACTACCGGCGCCGCCGCATGCGCGATGTGACGCGCTCTAGCCGGCGCGCCGGACATCGAGGCACGCCGAACTTTCGTACTTCTCAGATTCGACCAGCACGTGGCTGCTTGACTCACGTTTCACCTCGATCCCGGCTCCCCTGCTGGTGCGTTTGCGCACACGCGGGGTGCTCGGTTCAAATTTAAATTGGCGTGATTTCCTTCAGTAATCTGGGACGAAGAGACGGGAGCAACGTTCCGCATACTACTGTACTATTCGCCCAGCACTTAATCTGTTCAAAACAAGACACCTTGCAACTCCTCCTAGGAACGTCCGGCGCCGCGATTTTTTTCGGCGCGCCCCGAACTCACGACTTCCTCACGCGATCCCGCTGCTTCCGTGACACTCGCGGTCGAATCGGTTTCATCGGCGAGATGGAGGTTTTTCGCGAATTCATCGGCCTGCTTCAGCGCTTCTTCCTTCACGATGCCGTAGCGTTCCTGAATTTTGCCGATGAGCTGATCGCGGCGCCCGCGAATCACTTCGACATCACTATCGGTTAGCTTGCCCCACTTCTCTTTCACCTTGCCGGCGGCTTGCTTCCACTTGCCTTCTACTTGATCCCAGTTCATTAGTGCCTCCCTGTTTCGGTCACCAGCCGGGTCGAGCGTTGCGCCGACTGGGACCCACCCGGCCCGTTTCGAGCCCTATGAAACACCAAGACGCTTTTGCGGGTAATACCCGGAAATCCCTATGGCTAAACGAATTACTCGGTAGGACTCCCGACCCGAGCAGGCCCCAATGGACACAGACCCGCAAAATCCCGGCGGTGCCGGGAACTGTACGAAAGTCCGAGAGAATAGGGCGCGCGGTCCGCTGAGTTTGAGGTTGTGTTGGCCGAAATCAGAGCCAACGCCAAAGTCAATAGCGAAACCGACGATCCTCAGGTCTGAAGACCCGAGCTACATTTGCTTTAGTTAGGCTTCGATTATGTGGTTTCTGATCGCGTAGCGTACCAGCTCGCTCACGGAGTGGCACTCGAGCCGTCGCATTACATTGGCGCGGTGCGTCTCCGCCGTTTTCACGCTGATGCCCAGCGCTACGGCCACTTCTTTGCTGCTCTTCCCTTCGGCCAGCAGTTGCACAATTTCCCGCTGGCGTGGGGTCAAGCGGCCACGCCGCGTGTCTACTTCGGAGGGCTCGAAATCGCGCTTCAGATAGCCGTCGAGAACCACCTGGGCGACTTTCGAGGTGAAGAAAGTTTTGTCGCGCCGCAACGCTTCGAGCGCGCTGACTAGATCCCGCCCCGCGTCGGTCTTTAGAAGATAGCCGCGAGCACCCGCATCCAGCACGTCGCGAATAATCGGATCGGATTCGTGCATCGTCAGCACGAGAACTTTGGTTTCCGGATGATCCTTTACAATCTGGCGGGTCGCCTCGAGCCCATTCATCGAGGGCATGCTGATATCCATTACCGTAACGTCGGGCTTCAGCTCACGCGTTTTTTCCACCGCTTCCCTGCCATCGGCGGCCTCTGCCGCAATTTCCCAGCCGGGGTGTTCCTTGATCAATGAACAAAGACCTCTGCGAACGATTTCGTGATCATCTGCGACTACCACGCGCATCGATCCCATCATTTGCCTCCAAAGTTTTGATTAACCTGAAAATCTGACCACTCGTCGGGGGTAAATCGCCTGTAGATAATTGACCTGACACTATTTGGCTGGGGAGGCTCTCTTCGTTCATACACGCAGTACAGAGTGCACCCAGCGCGCCAGTCCAGGGGCGAGTTGTCAATTTGCGCGCAACTTATTGATAATACTTCCTTTATTCACACAAGCCCTCGCGCTCGGCCCCCGCTCGCTGCCCTATTATCACTGAAATTTTTACACGATACCGCGTATCCCTGTAAGGGTTACGCAGTATGGAGCTTTGGCCACGCGGCGCGTAAAACGGACGAGTTACAAGCGGCCGATGTTCGCAACGGAGGGAATAAAACCCGGAGGCGAACGAAGGTCGGCTGGAAACTAAATTTCCGATCGAGGAGGCACTATGCTGCGCTGGGCTCTCGGTTTCTTTCTGGTAGCGATCTTGGCGGCCGTCCTGGGCTTCGGCGGCATTGCAGTAGCCGCGGCCGGAATCGCACGCATCCTGTTCTTCCTGTTCCTGGTCCTCTTTCTCGTGGCGCTAGTCGGCGGCCTGATGCGTAGGGCCTGACCGCACGAAGCGCAAAGGAGCGTCTGATGGGCGCGAAAACCGTAATCGGAATCGTCTTGATCATCATCGGGATAGTCTCGCTAGGCTATCAAGGCTTCACCTACACCACCCGCAAGAAGGTGGTAGACATAGGCCCCATCGAAGCCACGAAGAAGGAACACCACACGGTCCCGTTGCCCCCAATCCTAGGCGTAATCGCCCTAGCCGGAGGGGTAGTAGTGCTGGCAACAGGCCGCAGCGGCGAATGACTTTGACGTGGTAGGGGAGGGTGCTTTCCTGCCCGCCAGCAGTGTGGCGGAAGCCCTCCCGCATTTCGGCCCCGATTTCAGGTCCAACGGAGGAGAGAAATGAAGACGAATACATTGTTTGCGATCTTGTCCGCAATGGTGCTGCTGGCGATGCCGGCAATCGCCAGAAGCGGTGACAGCACCAAAGATGAAGACGACCGCCTGCTAAATTCCGGCAAAGTAATGCACGAAATCCTAAATGTCCCAGACGATATCCCGCAGGACTTGTTGGACAAAGCCCGCTGCGTAGTAGTGATGCCGTCGGTACTGAAAGCGGCATTCGTGGTAGGCGGCACCTACGGCCGCGGCGCAATGGTCTGCCGCACCGGCAAAGACTACCGCGGCCCGTGGGGCGCTCCCTCGATGTTTGCGATGGAAGGCGGCAGCTTCGGATTCCAAATCGGCGTAGACGCCACGGACTTCGTATTCCTAGTGATGGATAACCGCGGAGCCGACAGCCTAATCCACTCCAAAGTAAAGCTAGGCGCAGATGCCACCGCAGCCGCGGGACCAAAAGGCCGCGAAGCCGAAGCTGACACCGACGTAACAATGCGCGCCGAGATCCTAACCTACTCGCGTGCCCGCGGCGTATTCGCCGGCGTCTCGCTGGAAGGCTCCACGCTACGTCCAGACAATGACGGAAACAAACATCTCTACGGTGAAAAGGTAGACGCAGAAACAATCATCACCGAGAGAAGCGTCCACGCCCCCGAAGCAGCAACGGGCCTGATCTCAACGCTGCAAAAGGCCTCGCCGCAACGGAAATCGTAAGCAAGGTTTTTCCCCGAAGTAAGAGGCAGGCAAAAGGCAGGCGCCGACTCGTGACCGGCGCCTGTTTTTTTTGCCCTTTTCTTCGTAGGGGAGGGTGCTTTCCTGTCCGCCAGCAGTGTGGCAGAAGCCCTCCCGCATTTCGGCCCCGCCATTTCCACCCGTGATCGCCCGTCCTGGGGCGATCACAATTCGTCCCCGTAGGGCCCGCGCTTCATGCCGGGCCTCTTCACGCAAGATCGCGCCACAACCCGAAACGCGCCCCTTAAGGCGATCCCGCATTAATCCTGCGCATAACCACCGGCAGCAAATCCTTCGCAGTCTTATCCCAAAACTTCCACTCATGCGCCCCCGGCGCCTGGTGAAATTCGTACCGGGCGTGCTCCTCGAGAAGCTGCGCCGCGAATTGCTGGTTAAGCGGCAAGAACGGGTCGCTCTCGCCGCAGGCCAAATAAATATACGGAAGGCGCGAGACATCGGCGTGCTTCAACAGGTTGAAAATATCGTTCTCCGTGCGCGTCGCGCTTCCTGCAGGCCCGAATACCTGCAATAAATTAGCCTGAAAATCGGGCTGCCGCGGACCTAAATCCGTCGGCGCGTTGATCGCCCCGCTGATGCTACCGGCGAAAACAAACAGTTCCGGATGCTTCAACGCAAAATTCAAGGTACCGTACCCGCCCATCGAGACACCAGCCATAGCCCGGCTCTCGCGCACCGCCAGCGTACGGTAATTTCCATCCACCTGCTGGATCAAATCCTTCACGATGTAATCTTCATAGCGGTTTTGCGCAACAGTCGCAGAATTCACGTACCAACTATCCCCGGCATCCGGCATCACGATGATCAGATCGAGGCCCTGCGCGTAATGCCGCAACCGCGATTGCGTATCCCAATCGGTGAACTTCCCGTAGATGCCATGAAGCAGGTAGAGCACCGGAAATCGGCGATTGACCTCCGCGTAATTGTGCGGCAGAAAGATTCGGTAATGCATCTCGCGGCCAAGCGAGACGCTGTGAAATGTTTCGTTTTTAACGGTCAAAGCCCCGCGCGATGGCGCCATTCCGAACATCCCAGCCTGCTTCGCATTCGGCGAGAAACGAAACGCCTCACTCGCGACCAGCGGACAAAGAAATAGCCCGCATGCAGCAGTCAGCTTCCACAGTCGCTTGGTTCGGCTCATCGTGTGCAGTCTGAAGAATCTCGAGACGCGTTGCGAAGGCCGGCAGCGGACGCGGCGCTACGCCGAAGCATGCGCCGCCTTTGCATGCTTACGACGGCAGGCATGCGCGATTTCAAGAACGGCGGCGATTACGCGATCGGCCTGCTCGTGCGTCAGATCCGGATAAATCGGCAGCGAAATACAGCGGTGATATTGCTCCTCAGCGCGCGGAAAATCCCCGGGCTTATACCCGAACTGCCGGTGATAGTACGAATGCAAATGCAGCGGCTTGAAATGCACGCTGCAACCAATGCCCTTCTCGCGGAGTTGCTGCATGAAATGATTTCGGTCGATCGCAAGCTGCTCGAGCCGCAGTCGCAAAATGTAAAGATGCCACGAGCTGCGCGTATCCGGCGCCTCCAGCGGAATCTCCAGCGCGGCATCGGGTTCGAACGCGTGCGAGTACCGCGCAGCGATTTTCCGGCGCGCCTCGCACATGGCATCAGACTTCGCCAGCTGCGCCGTTCCGATCGCCGCCAGCAAATCGCTGAGATTGTATTTAAATCCCGCTTCCTTCACGTCGTAATCAGCCGACTCGCCCGATTGGTGCCGCTTCCAGGCGTCTCGTCCAATCCCGTGCAGACGCATCACGCGCATGCGCTCGGCGGCAATGCCATTGCGAGTCGTGACCATCCCGCCTTCGCCGGTAGTCAGCGTCTTGGTGGCATAAAAGCTGAAGCAGGTAAATTCGCTGATCGCCCCGACGCGCCGCGCCTTATAAATCGACGGAAGCGCATGGGCGGCATCTTCGATCACGTGCAGATTGTGGCGGCACGCGATTTCGCGAATCGCGTCCATCTCGCACGGCTGCCCGCCCAGATGCACGGGAATCACCGCCCGAGTTTTCGCCGTAATTCGCCGCGAGAAATCCTCAGGATCGAGATTCATCGTCAGCGGATCGATATCGGCAAGCACCGGCCGCGCGCCGGTATACCCGATCGCTTCCGCAGTAGCCGTGAAAGTTGTCGTCGGCGCGATCACTTCATCGCCCGCGCGCACTCCCGCCGCAACCAGCGCCAAATGCAGCGCCGCAGTCCCCGAACACACTGCCACGGAGTGCCGCGCGCCCACATAATCCGAAAAGTCATTCTCGAAGCGCGCCGTTTCCGAACCCATGGTCAGCCACCCGCTGCGAATCACCTCAGTGACCGCGCGCACTTCTTCTTCCCCAACGGACGCGCGATGAAACGGAATGGCTCCGCCGTGCGAATCGTTTTTCATGGTTTGCAAATCCATCCCAGGTAGTGCGTCGAAAATATCCGGCATTTTGCGAACGCCGAATAAAGCAACGGCAGCGGCGCGATCGCGCGGCCCAGCGGCGCCGCTACAGTGATCCGCGACAGCTCAATTTCGCAGCCAGCGAACAGACGCGCAAGTTCAGCCTTCCCCACCCCGCGCACATCTGAATTCGCTGGATTGTTCACGAAGAAGTCGTACCACACCACGAAGCCGCCACGCCGAAGAACGCGCAGCATTTCCGTAGCAACCGCGGCGCGCAGGCCCTCCGCAAGAATCGAGCTAAAAACATTCATGCACAAAACGATATCGACGCTTCGATGTTCCAGCGGAATTTGGCCGGCGCTGCCGCGATAAAATCGCACGGCAGACGGACTCGATTGGCGCGCCACAGCGATGCGCTCAGGCAAAAGATCAATCCCGGCGAGATTTTCAGGCGATGCGCCCCACTGAGTAAAACGGCGAAGCCAACGGCCGTCGCCACAACCGACATCGAGGACCCGCTGAGTGGCTAGTGACAAAGAGCTTTTCGTGGCCAAAAGCTGAAGGATGCGCTTCTCAAGCTCCTGCTGAAAAATTGCCGCCCGGGGATTCGTATCCGCATAACGATCGGGCGAAACTTCGCGCCCGCGACGGTCGTAGACCGCGCGAATGCGCGCCAGTTCCTCCTGAAATTCACTGGTGGGCGAGAGCGAAATTTCCGCTGCGTGTTCCGTGGTCGGCGACATGCTTCGCTATTCGAGCGCGATGCGCCGACGGCAAACCCGGCAATAGCTCGCGCAATCTCCGCGCGAAACTATAGCGCAGATTGCGTTCATTCAGCACTTTGCGGAAATTTTTTTTACCGTTCCTTAATGTCTGGGCCCGCGTCAGCGATGCTGCCTTTGGCCAAATCAGTCTTGACTTCAAATTTCTGCTTCGGCAGCAGCTTCACGTCCGTTTCGAAAGTCTGGTAACCGGGCAGAGTGATCTTGATCTTGTGCGTTCCGGGGCTAACGAGCATGGCGCGCCCAGTCCCCCCGAATTCGCTCACGTGACCGACAAAGACATCGTCCACAAAAACCGCCGCACGTTCAGGCGTAACCGCCAGCTTGATCTCGGAAGTCACCGCCGAGTATTTCACCCGCGGATCGCGTTCCATCTTCACGTGCACGGTATAAAGCTGCCCCGGCTCGATCGTGATTTTCTGATCGGAATTTTCGTACCCCGATTGCCGCACCGAAATCTGGTGCTCGCCGGGCATGAGCAGCACTTTCTTGTCGCCCTTCAACTCGGAAACAAATCCCAAGTATTGCCCGTCGATCCAAACGCCCGACGTCTTGTCAATCTTCGATGTCCCATCAAAGCGCACTTCTCCCAGGACATTATTCTGCTGCGCGCGCACCGGCACTGCCAGAATCACAAGGAAAAATACTGCAACAAGGGCCGCGAGAACCGAACGCATTGCGTTCGACATACCAATCCTCCTGCGGCTGGGGCCAATTCAGTATTGCACAGATTCGCCACGACAAAACCTGAAAAACACCCGGAAAACACTGTATGTTTCCGAAACAAATCTTCCCGCGCCGCCACCGCGACGCACCAGCGTCGTCCGAACGTAGGGCCCGTGCTTTACGCCGGGCCTCTTCGTGCAAGATTGCCAATCGAAGCGAAATGCCCAATCACGCACGACTCCGGCCCCAAGACCCGTTATCGAAGCAAAGTAGGATAAAGCCGCGCAGCAACCGCAGAAAGCACGATAAAAATCAAAATCATAATCCCGAAATCGCTAGCAAACCCATGCACGCTCTCACCTCCCACAATCATCTGCCCCCGCAAAGCATCCACCAAATAAGTCAGCGGATTCACCAACGCCACCACTTTCAACCAACCAGGCATGATCGCAATGGGATAAATGGCGTTGCTAGCGAAAAAAAGTGGCATCGTAAGCACCTGCCCAATGCCCATAAACCGCTCGCGCGATTTCACAATGCAGGCAATGATCAGCGAAAACGTAGAGAAAATTGCCGACCCGAGCGCCACACCCGCCAACACCGCGAAAATGTGCACCGGCTGCCAGCGAATGGCGATCCCCAAAGCAGCCGCAATTAAATAAATGATCACCGCTTGCACCACGCCGCGAAATCCCGCCGACACCGCCTTGCCCAACACCAGCGAGATTCGTTTCGCCGGGCTTACCAGTAATTTGTGCACAATTCCCAGATCGCGTTCCCAAATCACGGCGATGCCGTAGAAAATCGCCGCGAAGAGCACGCTCTGCGCCAAAATTCCCGGCGTCATGAACGCCAAATAGGAAATATTGCCAGTCGGAATTCCCCGCACGCGGCTGAACACTTGCCCGAATACCACCAACCACAAAACCGGCTGAATCGCCCGAGTAAAAAGCTCAGTGGGATCGCGAAACAGTTTGCGCAATTCCACATTCGCGATAGCAAATGTCTCGCGCCAAACCTGCGCCACCGCATTCGGCTCAACCCAAGCGGCTGGCTGTGGTGCGAGTCTGGCGGATGTCACGATAGCTCCCTCCTTCCTGAATCGACCCCCCGCTAAAACGCGCGAACACATCGTCCAGCGTAGCTGCGGGGCCAAGCCCAGCTTTTAATTCCGCAGGCTGACCCAGCGCGGCGATTTGCCCCCGGTGCATAAGCGCGAGTTCGTCGCAAAGTTCATCGGCCTCGTCCATGTCGTGGGTGGTAATCAAAATCGTAATGCCGTAATTCTGACGCAGTTCGCGCAACCGATCCCACACGGTATGCCGCGCCACGGGATCGAGTCCAATCGTCGGCTCATCAAGAAACAAAACCATCGGCCGGTGCAACATCGCCTGCGCCAGCTCAAGTCTGCGAATCATCCCGCCAGAGTAAGTTTTCACCAAACGGCGGCCGAACTCAGTCAGCCCCATAAACTCAAGCGCGTCGGCAATTCGCGGCTGCCGCTCCGCGCGCGGAATCGCGTAAAGCTTCGCCGAAAGCATCAAATTTTCTTCGCCAGTAAGCGCCCCATCGGCCGAAAGCATTTGCGGGACGTAGCCAATGCTACTGCGCACACGCGCCGGCGCGGCGACGATATCGAAGCCCGCCACTTTCGCGCTGCCCGAAGTCGGATCAAGCAACGTAGTTAGCATCTTGATGGTAGTGCTTTTGCCCGCGCCATTTGGCCCAAGCAAGCCGAATATCTGCCCGTACGGAACGCGGCAATTCAGATGATCGACGGCCAAAAGATCGCCGAACGCTTTCGTCAGCGCGTCGGTCTCGATGGCGAACTCTGCACGTTCGATCAAACTATCGGTTTTCGCGGCGGCCATCATCCAGAGGTCAGAGCTTTCATCAACAATTAGAATCTCACATCCGCCCCAAAGCAATCAAAGCAACCCAGCGCACAAGGTTCGTCCGAACGTAAGGCCGGAAAGCCACTCGCCACCGCTGTGTTACATTGATCCGCGTCCGCCAACCCGATGACAACCTCTCCAATCAAAGCAACTCCGCTTCCACACGCGCGTCCCACCAACGTCCGCTGGCGGATTCTCGCAGCTGTCATGTTTATGACGTTCCTCACGTATCTCGACCGCCTGAATCTAAGCATCGCGGGCCAATCCATTCAAAACGAAATGGGATTCAGCACGCAAACAATGGGCTGGCTGCTCAGCGCCTTCCTGCTCGGCTACGCGTCGCTGCAAATTCCCGGCGGATGGCTGGCAGACCGCTTCGGCGCGCGCGAGGTCCTTTTCGCGGCGGTGCTCTGGTGGTCCGCATTCACGATGCTCACGGCGATCGCGCCAAGTTTGCCCCTAGCGCGCTGGTTCACAGTGGCATGGTCGTTCGCGATCGTGAGATTTCTTGTCGGTGTCGGCGAAGCAAGCAGCCAACCCAGCATCAATAAAATCGTCGCCGCATGGAGCGGCAGCGGCCAGCGCGGATTCGGCACCAGCTTCAGCATCGCCGGAATTGGCCTAAGCGGCGCAGCCACACCAGTGCTAATCGCCTGGATCATGCAGCGCTGGGGCTGGCGATCATCGTTCTATGTGGCAGGCGCGGCGGGCATCGCAACGGCAATTGTCTGGAGATTTTATGTGACAAATCGCCCGGCAGAACACCCAGGAGTGAACGCCGCAGAACTCGCGCTGCTGACGGAGCGATCGATGAGCGACGCGACGGCCGTCGCCCACCCCGCCGCGAAAACTCCGTGGAAACGATTGCTCACTTCGCGATCGGTGGCCGGACTCGCGCTCGGATATTTCTGCCAGGGATTTCCAATCTATTTTTTCCACACCTGGTTTTTCATCTATCTGGTCAATATCCGCCATCTCAGCATTTCCAGAAGTTCCCTGCTGGGAACGATGCCCTATATCGCAATCGCAGCACTAGCGCCGCTAGGCGGACTTTTCTCAGACTTCGCCGTCCGCCGTTTCGGCAAGCGTCAAGGCCGCCGCCTCGCGATCGCCACAGGAATGATTGCCTCAGCCAGCCTGCTTTGGCTAGGCAGCAACACGCGCGGAGATTTTCCGGCAATTCTTCTGCTAGCGGCGGGCGCAGGCTTCAATTTATTCGCAGCAGTAAGCTTCTGGGCGATATGTATCGACCTGACCACAGAATTCACCGCATCCGTATCAGGCCTGATGAACACGTTCGGAAATCTCGGAGGATGGCTCTCGCCAATCGTAACCGCGTATCTAGCAGCCCACTACGGCTGGAATCGCGCTCTACTCTGCGCGTCCATCGTCACTCTAGGCGCCGCGCTCTTCGCCTTTTTAATCCGCGCCGACGAATCGCTAGACCGCACCTAAACCCAACTACTCAACTTCAAACATCACCGAACGAATCGGCGACAAACTCCCACCCGTCTCTCCAGACTGCACATCAATCCGGTAAGACCCCGGCGGCACATCCTTCAGCGGAACCTTAAAGCCCACAGGAACAATCGTATTCCCCTTCAGCCGGAATGTCCCTGCATCCATCGGCCCCGCTCCGAAAACATCCTTGCCAGTTTTGACATCCACCACGCGGTAACCAGCCATGATATCGGGAGGAGTCGCCTCGCCGGCAAACGGATCGTAAAGCTGCGCGTACAGAATCACCGAGTCAGTCCTCTTGAAGTGATTGCTCGACGAAGGAACAACCTGCAATCCCTTCACTACAAGTGGAGTCCGGTCCCCCAACAACGCCGAGTCCAGCGTCGACGAAGGATCGCCGGTACGCAGCAAAGTATTGCTCAGCACCACTGCGCTCATCGTGAATTTCTTTCCATCGTAAGCGTCCACGGAAAGCGGCGTCTCATACTTCCCGAATCCCTGCCCGCCCGCCGAAACCACCACAGTCAACCGGTATTTTCCCGGCGCCACCTCAAACTGATTCTCATAACGCATAGGCGCCGTCTGGAATCGCTTCAATTCATCCTTATCGAAATCAAGCGTAACGGTATCGCTGAAGCGCGCAGCAACACTACCGTCGGGTTTGTACGCAATCCCCAGAAAATTGATATCCGCGTGCGACTTGCCCTTGGCCTTCGCAAACTCAATCGACGAAGCAGGAATTTCCATCGCCAGATTCACCTGCGCAGTATTCGCCGAAGAATAAAAGTAAGGAGCTTCCAGCGACCCGCCCATCGTCCCCTTCTCAGCCCCCGCAGCCCTCGCCTCCAAATCCTTTTCCACCGGCTTTCCCGCCAACACGTCCGCAGACTTCACGTTGCAGTAGCCACTCCGCGCGCGAACGGTCTCCCCGTTGCGTTCCACTTTCACTTTCAAAGTGTGGCAACTTCCCTCCGCAGAATCCGTAGGCGCATAACCCAGCAAATAATATTGATCTTGCTCTTTGGCAATCTTTTGCAACCCGGCCAGCAGATCATTGGAATTAAGTATCGGAAATCCCCCGGTTCCCGAAGCCAGCGCATACATCACTTGCTGATTGGTCGTAGCCGAAGGTGGAAACGGCGGAACG
>Ga0206813_1010_pt1 | contig 61781 bp, 51 predicted proteins | sample Alteio_BWOrgCont_92_FD_152856 | JGI IMG/M metagenome (GOLD analysis project Ga0206813, IMG submission 152856) | Enriched cells from forest soil in Barre Woods Harvard Forest LTER site, Petersham, Massachusetts, United States -... | ecosystem: Environmental > Terrestrial > Soil > Temperate forest >...
ACGGGTGCGTAACACGTGGGCAACTTACCCTCAAGTGGGGAATAACCCAGCGAAAGTTGGGCTAATACCGCATAACATTCCGATGGCTGCTGCTGTTGGAATCAAAGGTCGCAAGACCGCTGGAGGTGGGGCCCGCGCCCGATTAGCTTGTTGGTGAGGTAACGGCTCACCAAGGCTATGATCGGTAGCCGGTCTGAGAGGATGGCCGGCCACACTGGAACTGAGACACGGTCCAGACTCCTACGGGAGGCAGCAGTGGGGAATCTTGCGCAATGGGCGAAAGCCTGACGCAGCAACGCCGCGTGGGGGATGAAGCTTTTCGGAGTGTAAACCCCTTTCGACCCGGATGAATCCCCGCAAGGGATTGACAGTACGGGTATAAGAAGCCCCGGCTAACTACGTGCCAGCAGCCGCGGTAAAACGTAGGGGGCCAGCGTTGCTCGGAATTACTGGGCGTAAAGGGTCTGTAGGCGGTGCGGCAAGTCGGAAGTGAAATCTCAGGGCTTAACCCTGAGGCTGCTCCCGAAACTGCTGTGCTCGAGTGCGAGAGAGGCGAGTGGAATTGCAGGTGTAGCGGTGAAATGCGTAGATATCTGCAGGAACATCCGAGGCGAAAGCGGCTCGCTGGATCGCAACTGACGCTGAGAGACGAAAGCTAGGGGAGCAAACAGGATTAGATACCCTGGTAGTCCTAGCCCTAAACGATCATGACTGGGCGTGGGCCCTGTACGGGGCTCGTGCCGGAGCTAACGCGTTAAGTCATGCGCCTGGGGAGTACGGTCGCAAGGCTGAAACTCAAAGGAATTGACGGGGGCCCGCACAAGCGGTGGAACATGTGGTTCAATTCGACGCAACGCGAAGAACCTTACCTGGGCTTGAACCGCACAGGACCATCTCGAGAAATCGGGACTTCCCGCAAGGGACCTGTGTAGAGGTGCTGCATGGCTGTCGTCAGCTCGTGCCGTGAGGTGTTGGGTTAAGTCCCGCAACGAGCGCAACCCTTACTCGTAGTTGCCACCCGCAAGGGGGAACTCTACGAGGACTGCTCCGGATAACGGAGAGGAAGGTGGGGATGAGGTCAAGTCAGCATGGCCTTTATGTCCAGGGCTACACACGTGTTACAATGCGCGCCACAAAGCGTCGCGAACCCGCGAGGGGGAGCTAATCGCAAAAAAGCGCGCTCAGTTCGGATTGCAGTCTGCAACTCGACTGCATGAAGCTGGAATCGCTAGTAATGGCGCATCAGATCGGCGCCGTGAATACGTTCCCGGGCCTTGTACACACCGCCCGTCACATCACGAAAGTGGGTTGTACTAGAAGTCGTCAAGCCAACCGCAAGGAGGCAGACGCCCAAGGTATGACTCATGATTGGGGTGAAGTCGTAACAAGGTAGCCGTAGGAGAACCTGCGGCTGGATCACCTCCTTTCTAAAAGAAAAGGCAGTTCGGCCTGCTTAACTCGCAGGCGTCGACTGTCCATCTGGCTCTCACGGGCCAGAGTCGTTCCGGTTTAACTCCTGCCGCGCAAGCGGTAGGAGCACTCACCACGGGTTCTGGCAGGTCTCACTCGATAAGCCGAGCACGACCACGTGCATTGGCCGTCACAGAGCAATCAAACGCAGAAAAGGCCCGCCCGGATTTATTCCGGGCGGCCCTTTTTCTTTTGTGCCGTACCGTACCGGTGGCGTCCCGCCGGTTCTTTCCCTCAGAACATATTTCTCGCCGACTCGCCACTGCTCGCACCAATCATAAACATCGCTTCAGTACGGGATCTCTACAGACCCGTTCCGCGTCGCCATCTGCACTCCCTCGGTATCGCGCAGCACCAGGCGAATCAGGTAGGTTCCTGGCTTCACGTCGAAACTCGACTTAACCGACAATCCCGATCGGTTCAACTTCTCAAGCGTCGTATCGGTCAAATTCATCGTGATGACTTTCTTCCCGCCATTCACAAACTTCCCGTCCTGATCGAAAATCGCCGTTTCCATTGTGAGATTGTCCAAATGCCGGTCGCCCTCTTTCCGGAAATGCATGGTCTGCGTATTCACGTGCGCCAGCACCGACAAATTCGCATCCGTCGAATCCTTCTTGAAAAATTGCGTGCGCAATTCCACAGGAATATCGTTGACCTCATCATGCGAAGTGAGCGCCTCCAAAATCTCTTGATCCGCTCGTTCCGCAGGATCCTGAAGCGTTTTCGGAGCGCGGTAACTGTGCCGCGCCTCAATCGAAAACCCCTTCGAACTCTCCAGCGTGACTTTCAAAGTATGGGAGCTGCCATCCAGCTTCAGATTTTGCGGAGAAAATCCGAGCACGTAGGAAACCGGCGGCGCCGTTACGGCTTGCGCAATTCCGCGATCCAAATCATTGCGGTGGTGAAAGAAGTTTCCTCCCGTTCCATCCGCCAAATCACCAAGCAGTGTGCCGAGAATGGTCTCTTGCATACGAAAAGCCGTGAGTTGCGAGTTGAGTTGCGAGTTCTCAGGTCCAGTTTGAAAACTTATGTGGTCAGGAGCTTCTCCTCCGCCTGAAAGGGACTCGTAGAGCCCACGCGCATCAACCGTGTCCACCACAATATTCGCCCGAACGGCGCGATCAATAATTGGCGCGAGATCCTCCGCAGCCCTCCGCGAATAAAATTCCGTCGAGACAAACGCCATCACTCGTTGTCCCGGCTCGGCAGCCAGTTTTCCCAGGATGCTCTCGAGCTTCCGGAATTCCACGAGCGCTTTCGCGTCCCCGTGGACTTGCACCTCCCGCGCCGTTTCGATCGCGCGCTCCGTCGGAACGTCGACCCCAACCGGACTAGACCCCGCGGTCCTGGATGGGCCGATCGGGAAAAGACTGCAGACGAGGTAGTCGCTGGCAGCCAACTTTAATGCTACCGGGTCTCCCTGATTCAATATTTGATCGGCTTGGTAGTAGGTAATAAAAGGACAATCGTTAGTGGCCCTGGCTCGCGCCGCCTGCGAACTCACCTTCGACAAAGCAACTCGAAGCGCGGCCTTGTCGCTGGCGAAGTCCTGATTGATCGTGCCGGATGTCGTAAATATCCCCATGCGATCCGATGGCAATAACTGATCGAGGATCTTGGCCGCAGCTTCACGGACAGGAACAGCATCGGAAGTCTCGAAATTCAGGTCGTCCAGCACCAGCGCAACAAATCGATCTGGCACGGCAGACGGATGAGCAGCGGCGTTGGCCGGCACGTTAGTCTCTCCTGCAGTGCCTTCCGCCGCAGGATTTGCGCTCGCACCGGGATGCACCACATTGAACGAGGTAATCGTCTGCAGCCTCTTGTTGTCGAAAAGTTGAAAGTCTTCCTTCTTCAGATTCTCGACCGCATTGCCTTTTTGATCGCGCACCACCACGCGCACGAGCACAGCATTTGTCCGGACCCGGAACACGGCAGGCGAATCACTCGTCGCCAACTCAGGCGCCGAACCAGTCGTTTGCGGCCCCGTCGAACGAGAGTCAGTTTTAGAATTAGCGTCAGGCGCCGGCTGGCTCTGCCCATCTTGGCCTGCCGCGGAGAGGGGAAAAAATGCAAGAAGCAGAATCAAATAACGCACGCGGCCGAAACATACGCAGTGAAGCATAATGCCTCCCGGCCAGCACACCTTATCAACTCGGTGACCTATCGAGCCGATTATACGACGCCCGGCTGGCGCACGCCGTTACAACGCACTCGCCCAACTTTCCTTCCTCGTCCGGCACATCTCGCATCGCGTACCACCAAGAACGGTCGCAGGGCGCTCCCGTCCGTCGCCAAAAGTGTTCAAAACGGTACAGAACGCGATGCATTCGCCCATTAGCATGTTCTATGTAGGCGGGTCCGGTACACCGGGGGGAAATGAATATCGTAGTTCGCGCGGTAAACAACTTGTTAAACGCTTTTAGGCCCTTTGCCGTAGAAACTTCCAGCTTTGATTCACTCGCGGAGGTGAGCACTTGACCACATCTCCCGTATCTCGCGACGGCCATTCCTCAGCGACTCCGATCCCCATGGATGCGGCCTCGCTAGAATCAATCCTCTGCACCGAAGAGTTGTATCGCCGCCAGTCGCGCCCGCCCGATTACGAGCGAGAGAACAACGCTCTGGGCGAGCTGGCCAATGCGCTGGCCGACTCGCCGCGTACCATTCTTCAAACGCTAGCCGAGACGATCCTAGCGGTCTGCGAATCCGACTCCGCCGGCATCAGCCTGCTCAGCACCGAGGGCGGCGGAAAAAGCTTCTACTGGCCGGCCATCGCCGGCCAATGGAAGCCGCACATCGGCGGCGGAACGCCCCGCGATTTCGGCCCCTGCGGAGACGTGCTCGATCGCAATACCACGCTGATGTTCCGCCACGTCGAACGGCGTTACACCTATTTCCAACCGGTCACTCCCGCGATTGAAGAGTGCCTGCTGGTTCCTTTTTACGTCGATGGCCGGGCCGTCGGCACGATCTGGTCCATCGCCCACGATAAGCGCCACAAGTTCGACGCGGAAGACGAGCGCCTCATGAAATCCCTGGGCAAATTCGCTTCCTCGGCCTATCAAATGCTGGCCTCTCTTGACGCTCTCAAATTTCAAATCGCCGAGCGCGGAAGAGCCGATGCAGAGCTACGCACGTTAGTCAACTCCCTCGAGCTCCAATTGCAAATTCGCACCGAGGAAGTCATAAAGCAAAATGCCGATTCGCTCAAGCAGACAGAGCGCTTTAGGTCCATCTCCTACCGCTTGATGCAAGTGCAGGACGACGAACGGCGCCGCATCGCACGCGAACTCCACGACAGCGCGGGACAAATCTTGGTTGCCCTGGGTTTGAATCTTGCGGCGATCGGACTGCATGCCCGCCAGATCCTCCCGCAGGTCGTCATCGTCGCCGAAGACGGTCAGCGCCTGGTGCAGCAACTCAGCCAGGAAATCCGCACCATGTCGTACCTGCTGCATCCGCCGCTCTTGAGCGAAACGGGCTTGCCCGAAACTCTTCGTTGGTACGTACAAGGATTAAAGGATCGCAGCGGCCTGGACATCTCGTTAAACATTCCCGAAGGCTTTGGGCGGCTCTCTCCGGAAATGGAACTTGTAATTTTTCGGCTCGTGCAGGAGTGCCTCACCAACGTTCACCGTCACTCCGGCAGCAAAAGCGCCGCCATTCGCATCGCCCGCGAAGCAGGCAGAGTTTCTCTCGAGGTTCAGGACGAGGGCAAAGGCATCCCGCCGGAAAAACTGCGCGAGATTCAATCGCAAGGTACCGGCGTAGGGATCGGAGGCATGCGCGAACGTATCCGCCAGTTGGACGGCCACATGCGCATTCAATCGAGCGGCTCCGGCACAAAAATCTCAGTCAATTTTTTGGATCCGGCATCCCAGCCGGCCAACCCAGAGCGCCGGTTGGCAACTTCCGGATAGAACAGGGAGGGATTCGACCATGCGAATTCTAATTGCAGACGACAATGAAATGGTGCGGCACGGCGTAAAGGGACTGCTATCGTGCGACACAGGTTTGGAAGTTTGCGGCGAAGCCGCTGACGGAGTCGAAGCGCTCCTCAGAGCGCGCGAGCTGCGGCCCGATCTCGTCCTGCTTGACCTCAGCATGCCGGGCTTGGGTGGGCTTGAAATCACCGGTCGGCTCCGGCAAGAAGTACCGAAAACCAAAATCCTGATCATGAGCCAGCACGACCCAGTCCAATTCGCGCCCTGCGCACTCAAAGCAGGCGCGCACGCTTATCTCGACAAGAGCCGTCTCGGCATCGATTTGCTGTCGACGATCGAGAGCGTCGCGGGAAACTCGGCGGCTTAGCTCGCCTGTAAAGCGGCCCGCGCCTCCGAACTTACGACTGTCCCGCTGGTGCAAGCCCAGACGTTTCTCACGGCCGTGTTCGGCGGGCGCAGCTACTTCGGGCAGGCGGCGCCGCCATCAATCCAGATTTTCAATTGCGCCACCGTTTCGGCGCGGGTTAGCGGCGGCAGCGTGCGGCCATCGCCGGGATTCCAGCCCCATCCGACCAGATCATCGTTCGCAATGTGATCCATCAACGCCTCGAGCGAACGCCCGCCATTCTGTTTCGGATCCTTAATCTGCCGGCAAAGTTCCCCAGCCGGACGCCCCACAAACACCATCTTCATTTTCGCCGGCGGCAGCGACCACTTCGGATTTCCCGGCGGCATATGCACCCCAGGCAAATTCGCCGCCTGATGGCAAGTATCGCAACGCATCCCATAAAGTCCATGCCCATCCGGTCCGCGCTTCACATTCTGAATGTGTACGTGACTATCATCGCCCTGCAACGGCGCATCGCCCGCAGGATGGCAATTCTGGCAGCGCGGCGAAGTCAACACGCGATACACCTGCAAAAAAGCCGCCCGCGAAGCCTCGGCGTCAGGCTTAGCATCCGGCTTCGCTCCGGTGCCGGCCCACACAGACGCTCCGAGCGCGATCAACACCGCCACGATCAAGCCGCTCGCCAAAAGTAGGGGGGCGGGTTTACCTCGCCCCTGGGTTGGCTTTGGGTGTTCCAATCGTCCATTCGCCGTCATGACTTCGCCCCCGCATCGCCCACCAAATCGCTAGCCCGAATCGGCAACCGCCGCACGCGCTTCCCCGTCGCCGCAAATATCGCATTCGCCAAAGCCGGCGCCACCGGCGGCACTCCCGGCTCGCCGACACCCGTAGGACTCGCCGCGCTCCTCACAATATGCACCTCAATCACCGGCGATTCATAAATCCGCAGCATCGGATAATCATAAAAATTCGATTGCTCCACGCGCCCATCCTTCAAAGTAATCTCCGATTTCAGCGCCGCCGTAAGCCCGAAAATAATTCCGCCTTCCATCTGCGCCACCACCGTATCGGGATTGATCACCAATCCGCAGTCCAGCGCGCAGACCACGCGATGCACGCGCACCGCCCCATCTTTCCCCACCGACGCTTCCACCACTTGCGCCACGTAACTATCAAATGAAAAGTGCGTGGCAATCCCGCGCCCCACTCCTGCCGGCAATTTCGAGCCCCAATTCGCCTTCTGCGCCGCGAGCTCCAGCGTCGCCAACATCCGCGGCTGCCCAGCCAGCAATGTCCGCCTCAATTCGTAAGGATCTTTCCCGCCGGCAAACGCCACCTCATCCAAAAACGCCTCCACCGAAAATCCCGTATGCGAATGCCCCACCGAGCGCCACCACTGCACCGGCACTCCAATCTTCGGCGTATGCAAATCCACCTGCAGATTCGGAATCCCGTAAAGAATATCCGCCGCCCCTTCCACCGACGCCGCGTCGATCCCATCCTTAATTCCAAACGATGCGAATCCAGTCCCCTCAAAAATCGATTGCCCCACAATCGTATGCGTCCAAGCCACCGGATTTCCGCCAGCATCGATTCCCGCCACAAAGCGGTCATGCCACATCGGCCGGTACCAACCGCCCTTCAAATCATCCTCGCGCGTCCACACCACTTTCACCGGCGCCTTAGCCACCTTCGCCACTTCCACCGCTTCCACCACAAAATCCGAAGCCGGATTCGCTCGCCGACCAAATCCTCCGCCGAGCAAAGTCGTATGAATCTGCACTTTGTTAAAAGGCAATCCCGCCGTTTTCGCCGCCGCCGCACAATCTCCCGTTTGAAATTGCGTCCCCGTCCAGATTTCGCAGCTATCCGCGCGCAAGTCCACCACGCAATTGAGCGGCTCCATCATGCAATGCGCCAGATAAGGAACGTCGTATTCAGCAGTAAGCGTTTTCGCCGCGCTACCAAGTGCCGCAGCAGCATCGCCCACTTTCCGCGCCACCAATCCCGGCTTCATCGCCGTCTCAGCAAACTCCCGAAACATCTGCTCGCTCGAAAGATTCGCATTCGCTCCCAAATCCCATTCCACGTTCAATTTGTCGCGCCCCAATTTCGCCGGCCAGAATCCCTCCGCAATCACCGCCACTCCCGAAGGAACCTGCTCCACTGCCTTTACGCCAGAAATCTTCAGCGTCTCGCTCGCATCCACCTTCACCACTTTTCCGCCAAACACCGGCGGCCGCGCCACCACCGCCGTCAACATCCCCGGCAAATGCACGTCCAACCCAAATTCCGCCGTCCCATTCACTTTCGAAGGAGTGTCCAAGCGCAGCGTAGGCTTTCCGATCAAAGTGAAATCTTTCGCGCCTTTCAGCGGCACGTCCGCCGGCGCAGTCAATTTCGAAGCCGCCTCCGCCAGCGATCCATAACTCGCCCGCCGGTGCGAAGCATCGTGAAACACCACGCCCTTTTCGACGGTACATTCGCTAGCCGCCACATTCCACCGCTGCGCCGCAGCCTGCACCAACATCGTCCGCGCCAGCGCCCCCATCTTCCGGTAACGCACCCACTCCGAAGGCGAAGTAGTGCTCCCGCCGGTCATCTGCATTCCATACACAGGATGGTTATAAACCGCATCCACCGGCGCAGCCTCCACTCGCACCTTGGCCCAGTTCGCTTCCAATTCTTCGTTCAGAAGCATGGGGAGCGAAGTGTAAATTCCCTGGCCCATTTCCGAGTGCGCCGCAATTACGGTAACGATGTCGTCCGACCCGATGTGCACAAACGCATTCACCGCAAATTCGTTTTTCTCCGCAGCAGCCAGCGCGTTTCCAGCTTTCGCAGCCAACGGCACGTACATACTCACCAACAGCCCGCCGCCTAGCGCCGCTCCCGTCTGCAAAAATGCCCGCCGCCCGACAATCACCGCATTCTTTCGCTCCACCGGGTCCGATCTTTCGGCCGCGTTCGATCGCCCGCCAGTTTTCGCTTTCTCAAAAATCGCCGTCGTCCCAGAAATAAAAGGCGCGCTCATTTCGGCCTCCGCTCACCCGCAAGTTCCGCCGCGCGATGTATCGCCTTGCGAATCCGCGGATAAGTCCCGCACCGGCAAATATTCCCGCCCATGGCCTCATCAATTTCCGTATCAGTAGGCTTCAAAGTCGCCGCCAAAAGCACCGCCGCGCTCATAATCTGTCCCGACTGGCAATATCCGCACTGCGGCACATCCATTTCAATCCAAGCCTTCTGCAAAGGATGCGTAAGATTTTCCGAAAGCCCCTCGATGGTGGTCACGTGCTTGCCATCCACCCGCGAAACCGGCGCCACGCAAGATCGGATCGCCTTGCCCTCCAGGTGCACAGTACAAGCCCCGCAAAGCGCCATCCCGCACCCAAATTTCGTCCCAGTCATCCCCAGCGAATCGCGCAACACCCAAAGCAACGGCGTAGACGGATCCACGTCCACCTCAACGCGTTTCCCATTCACAAAAAAGCTAGTCATAGATCCTCTCCCCAACGCAAAAACAAATCCCAAACGGCCCGCCATCAGGTTCGATAGGATAATTCATAGTCCGGATTCCGGCGAATCGCACAAATAAACCCAGCAAATACGAATCAAGCCGGCCAGTATCGGCGCCCAGCGCCGAAATCCGAACGTAGGGCCCGCTCTTTATGGCGGGCCGGGCAACCTGTAATTTCAAGCCACAATTTCGGCCCAGCGCAAATCTTCATTAGCAAGGTGAAGGGCCGTTTGGCAGGCGGCCCACCCTTTTCCAGACGGTTTGCGCTGGGTAGCCAATCCTTCCGGGTCTGCGGCCCGGCTTCCGCGCTGCCTTTGGCACATCAACCGTATCCGCGGACTCTAAACTGCGACGAAAAGGCGCGGCTCATTATTTTTATCCATGCATGCGGCGGAACGTTTCAAGTAAGCGGCAATATTGGTGTTTAGGAAAGATCTCCACGCAGGTTTTTGTTCTCCACGCTCGAAGGCGAACTGCGCCAAGGCATAACCCAACTGTTCTTCCGAGAGATATCCCAAGCGACGCGCGGACCAGCCTTGTTTTGAGTAGTCCTGATGTTGCTCGAATCGAAACGCGGACTTCGCCGTGAAGATCCCAAATCCGAGGAAGACCGTGAGCAGGTCGTTCAGTGGTTCCATGTCCGCTGCAGCGCGGTCCACGAGACCCGGACGAAGAAGAATGATGTGACCAAGCTCGTGCGCCAGCACCGCTACAAGCGCCATAGGATCTTCTAGCTCTGTCTCGTTAATCGAAATGTGCGGCCTTTCGGCGGGGTCGTGATGGTAGAGCCCTGCGGCTCCCGAAGTCTCACCGGATCGAAACGGAGCGAGATCGCGCGTAACTTCATCCGCGGATGCGCAGAGCTTCACGTCAATGTCGCTTGGATTCAGTCGCATGTGCCCAGCGACCCGCTCGAACATGGACTGCAGCGCAGCCTCAGACCGATCGTAAGGATCGGGAAAGTACTCCGGCGTCGGAAGGACGACGGTAGCTTCCAGAAGACGGTCTGAACCGAGAAGTCCGGCGAGCCGGAGAAACGAGCTGTCAACCCACCGTTTCTGCTCCTCGGTCACCGGAAGCTTCGGCTTGGTCAGGCCAAACACGCACGTTTATACCAGAGCGTTACGTTCCTCCCAACGTCCAACTCCCCGTCCTTCCAATCGCCTTTACGCCCATTCCGCCATCGCCAGTACCCCGTAACTAACGTGTTGACAACTTGGTACTCTTATGATATACAGGCGCGAGTAGTGCGCAGTCCCGAAGCGCGGGGCTGGCTCTTCTAAGCCGCCTCCCAACCGCGCCAACAATTTGAGAGATTGCCACTCCAAGAGGAAGCATGGCCCCGGCACCAAGTCTAGGGTCCGGGCTGTCAATCGTCTCTGCGATTGCAGAGCAATTGACTCAGCCCGGCGAGAAATTGTTCTGGCTGATCAGTCAACCCAGCAAGGTATTCTTCGGCATGACCTCGCCGCGCCAAAAAGGCGAACAAAAAGCTAATCGGGAACGACTACGATTAGAAATCAACGTAACTCAAACAAAACAAACCCCCGCCCTCCATTCTAATCGGGAAAAAGAACCGGTTTTTTACCCCCGCTTTTGCCCCCCAAACACCGTCCCACCCAGCCAAAAAGGCGAACAAAAAGCTAATCGGGTACCACAACGATTAGAAACGCTCGTAACTCACAGAAAACAAAACACCGGACCCACTTCTAATCGGGAAAAAGAAGCACTTTTTCAACCCGCAATCCTAAAGCCGCCAAAACGGCATTTCCAGCGCCACAAAACTCCCAGCGAACTCGAAAAACATAAAATCGGCCCCCTCATTTTTGTAGCGATTAAAAACAACCCCGATCCTTTGTTTTGTTCGAGTTACATGCCATTCTTAATCTCACCATGTAGCGATAAGACAGCCCATGTCCATCCCGAAAACGCCGCCCAAATGAATCCGGCCCACCTCACCACCCATCAAATCCACCCATGACAATGAAAAAAGTAAAACTCGGATCGCAAGGCGCAATCGTCTCCCGCGAGGGGCTCGGCTGTATGGGGATGAGCGAATTTTACGGCGATCGCAATGACGCCGAATCCTCGGCGACCATTCTCCGCGCACTCGACCTGGGCATGAATTTCCTGGACACCGCGGACGCTTACGGCATCGGCGACAACGAGGAGCTTGTCGGCAAAACCATTCGCGGACGCCGCAATGAAGTTTTCCTCGCCACGAAATTTACATTCGTGCGAAAGAAGGATGACCCATCGTTCTTTGGCATCAACGGCAAACCCGAGTACGTGAAATCGGCGTGCGAAGCTTCGCTGAAGCGACTCGGCATCGACCACATTGATCTCTATTACCAGCATCGCGTCGATCCCAACACCCCGATTGAAGACACGGTGGGCGCGATGGCCGATCTGGTGAAAGCCGGCAAAGTAAAATATCTGGGCCTGTCCGAAGCATCGCCGGCCACGATCCGCCGCGCACACAAAGTTCATCCCATCACCGCGCTGCAAACCGAATATTCGCTGTGGGTGCGCGACCCGGAATCCGAAATCATTCCCACCGTGCGCGAGTTGGGCATCGGCTTCGTCCCCTACAGCCCGCTGGGCCGCGGCTTCCTCACCGGCACGATCAACACGAGAAACGACCTCACGCAATCGGACACGCGCTTCAACCGCTATCCACGCTTCGAAGCAGAAAATTTCGAGAAAAATAAAGCGCTCGTCGAGCGCGTGAAAGCCTTTGCCGATCGCAAAAAAATAACACCCGGCCAGCTTGCCCTCGCCTGGGTGATGGCTAAGGGCGAAGACATGATTCCGATTCCCGGAACCAAGCGCAGAAAATATCTGGAAGAAAATGCAGCAGCCGCGGACATTCACCTGACTCCGGCCGAAATAAAAGAACTAGAAACCGCGGTAGACGCCAGCGCCGTAGCGGGCGAAAGATACGCCGCAGGAGCCATGAAAACGATCGACCGCTAGCGAATCCACGACGAACCTCTCTGAAACCTCCGCGCATCGCATTGGCAGGGAGAAATAAATGAAAGCTGAACAAATTCTAAAAACAGGCTCGCCTGACGTAATCGAACTTGCCGATCTTCGTAAGCCGACCCTACATTCTTCCAATTTGTCGCGCGCTTGCGATACACTCCGCGCTGAAATATTCCGTTAGACCGTGCGTACTAGACGGCGGCACGAAATCCATCTTCATTCTGAAGGAGCATGACGAACATGACCACGCCTCCCAGCGCTATCGATAGCTCGGCTCCGCAGCCTGCTCGCATCAGCGCCTTCGGCCGCATGACCGGCGTGCTTTTCAATCCTAAAGCTACCTTCGAGGATATCGCCGCGAAGCCCGGATTCATCCTGCCGCTTGTCATCATCGTTGTTTTGACGCTGGCGATCGTGGCTGTTTTCAGCCAGCGCGTGGGATGGCGCACGTTTATGGAGCAGCAATTCGCGAAAAGTCCGCAGACTGCGAATCTTTCGCCCGAGGATAGAGAACAGCGCATGGCTACCGCGGTGAAAATTGCGCCGATTATTGCTTACGTGCAGGCGGTGATTGCGGCGCCTATCGCTGCGTTGATTATCGGGGCTGTTTTGATGGGGGTGTTTAATCTGATCGCGGGCGCTCGGGTGAGTTTCGCTCAGGCGATCAGCATCGTTTCGTATTCGTGGGTGCCGGGCATTCTCGCGGGAGTGATCGGCTTGATTTTATTATTCGTCAAATCGCCGGACACGATTGATCTCGAGCATTTGGTGGCTTCTGATGTGGGGGCGTTCCTCTCTGGCGATTCGCCGAAGTGGCTGATGTCGCTGTGTACTTCGCTCAATCTGTTTACGTTCTGGACGATTGCGCTAGTGGGTGTTGGGTTTTCCGCGGCTAGCCCGAAGAAAGTTTCGATTGGGAAGGGGATTACGATTGTCGTGGCTTGCTGGGCGCTTTACGTTCTGGCCAAAGTTGGATGGGTCGGGGCGTTCTCCTGATCGGTTCGCGCTCCTGATACAATTTGTTGGATGGGATTTCGCTTTGAAGTTCTGAAGACTGATCCGAGTGGGGCGCGGCTTGGGCGTTTGACTACGCCGCATGGCGTGATTCATACGCCGGCTTTTATGCCCGTCGGGACTGCGGCGACGGTGAAGGGGCTTACGCAGCAGGCGCTTGAGGAACTGGGCGCTGAGATCATTCTTGGCAATACTTATCATCTTTATCTTCGGCCTGGGCATGAACTGATTCGGCAGCTTGGCGGGCTGCATGCGTTCATGTCGTGGCCGCATCCGATTCTTACCGATTCCGGCGGCTTTCAGGTTTTCAGTCTTTCCGATTTGCGCAAAGTTAGCGATGAGGGTGTGCGCTTCCGTTCGCATCTGGATGGATCCGAACATTTTCTTTCGCCTGAGCTGGCGCTTGATATTCAAATGGCGCTTGGTTCGGACATCATCATGGTGCTTGATGAATGTATCGAGGCGCCGGCCGATCGCGCGCGCACCGTCGACGCGTCACAGCGCACACTGAGATGGGCGCGCCGGTCGCAAACACACTTTGCATCGCAGGGCGATGCGGGGCGGCAGATGCTTTTTGGGATCGTGCAAGGCGGCACGCATGCCGATCTGCGCCGCGAGAATGCCGACGCGCTTTTGCAGCTCGATTTTCCTGGGTATGCGATTGGCGGGCTGGCTGTTGGCGAGCCGCACAGTGTGACTTGCGATATGGCCGGCGAAGTTGCCGCGAAGTTGCCGCAGGATCGGCCGCGTTATTTGATGGGCGTGGGCAAGCCGGAACAAATTCCCGATTACGTCGGGCTCGGCGTGGACATGATGGATTGCGTGCTGCCTACGCGGAGCGCGCGGCATGGTTGCCTGTTCACCTCGCAGGGGCGGCTGCTCATCAAGAACGCGCAATATGCCAAGGATTCGCGGCCGCTGGATGAGTCTTGCTTGTGCGCGGTTTGCCGGCGGTATTCGCGGGCTTACTTGCGGCATCTCTATCTTGCGAATGAGCTGCTGGCTTCGATCTTGAACACCCACCACAACGTCCACTTTTACCTTGACACCATGCGCAAAATTCGGGAGGCTATCGAGTTTGGGAATCTCGCTGGATTCCGCGCTGACCTCCAGGCACGCCTCGAGCATAGGCATTCCGAGTTGGGCGTATAGAGGCGGGAACGTGCCGGGAAACGCGGAGTAGCAAGAATCGCAAATAAAATCGAAAAATCTCGTGTGGTTAGAGGTTTTCGTTGGGCCCGGTATTTAGCTGGGCCACTTCGGGCAACCATTTGCTACAAGACAGGATCGTGAATCTCAAGTGATGCCAGAATCCAGCAGTGCATTGGCACTTTTCGCGCAGGGACAGGCGGGCGGCTTGATGACCTTTGTGCCGCTCGTGCTGATCATGGTGATTTTTTATTTTCTGCTGATACTTCCGGCGCAGCGGCGGCAGAAGAAGACTACGCAGATGCTGCAGGCGTTGAAGAACGGCGACAAGGTGATCACCAACGGCGGCATTTACGGGACGATTGTGGGACTGGAAGACGAAGCGGTGCAACTGCGCATCGCGGATCAGGTGAAGATTAAGCTGTCGCGCAGCGCCATCGTGGGACTGCAGCCCGATACACCAAAGGAGAGTTAAGCTCCGCGCATGAATTCCCAGCTCAAGTGGAAATTCATTTTCATCGCTCTTGTGATTCTTGCCTGCATTTATGGGCTGGTCGGTCTGCCTGATTTTCCGACTTCTGCGGCCGCCGTGAAAAATAATTTCGCCGACCGCATCAAGCTTGGTCTCGATTTGAAAGGCGGCAGCCACCTTGTTCTTCAAGTGCAAATTGAAGAGGCCATCGGTTTTCGCTGCGACCAAGCTGTCGATCAGCTTTTGAAACAGACGCGCGATAAAAATATCGTCGTCGGTGAAACTCGGCGCGTCGACGATCAGCACATTCTTGTGCGCGACGTGGCGCCGGCATCGGCCAACTCTTTCAAGGATCTGATCAGCAACCAATTTCAAGAGTGGAATCTGACGCCCGCGGCCGGAGAAGCGTCCGGCTATTTGCTGACCATGAAGCCGTCCGTGGTTTCGGACATGCGCAAGAGCGTGATGGACCAGTCGCTCGAAACGATTGAGCGCCGCATCAATGCACTCGGACTGACCGAGCCGACCATCGCTTTCACGGGCCGGTCCGATGATGAAATTCTCGTGCAGCTGCCTGGCGAAGGCGATCCGACGCGCGCTAAAGCCGTGATTCAAGCGGGCGGGCAACTCGAACTTCGCGGCGTGGACGACGATCAAACTTATCCTTCCGAAGCCGCAGCACTCGCCGGGCACGGCGGCGTTCTTCCTCCCGGCACGGAACTGCTTCCTGGCAAGTCGGACGCGAAGGACCAAGCCGGGACGCAAGTCTGGTATCTGGTCGATCGGCTGCCGATTGTTACCGGACAGGATTTGCGCAATGCAAGTCCGACGCCGAGCACGGAATTTCCCGGTCAGTATCAAGTTAATTTTTCGATCTCAACCGCTGCTGCAGCGCGATTTGGTCCATTCACGGAATCGCATATCGGTAAGCGCATGGCGATCGTCCTCGATCATCAAGTGCAATCTGCGCCGGTGATCAAGGGACGCATCGAAGATTCTGGATTGATTGAAGGGAATTTCTCGCAGGATTCGGCGAAAGATTTGTCGCTGGTTCTGCGTGCTGGAGCGCTACCGGCGTCTATTAAATATGAAGAAGAGCGGACGGTCGGCCCATCTTTGGGCGCCGATTCGATTCGCGAAGGCGTGCGGGCATCGATTGGCAGCATGGTGGTGGTGATGATCTTCCTGGTCATCTATTACCGCGAAAGCGGATTCAATGCCATCGTCGCGCTGTGCCTGAACTTGTTGATCCTGATCGCGTTTATGGCTTACTCGGGGGCGGTGCTCACTCTGCCGGGCATTGCCGGCGTGGTCTTAACTATAGGCATGGGCGTGGACTCTAACGTTCTCGTCTTTGAGCGCATCCGCGAGGAATTACGTAGCGGTAAGGCCAACGCCTCCGCGGTTTCGGTGGGCTTCGATCGGGCGTTCCTGACCATCATCGATACGCACATCACTACACTAGTTTCTGCTGCGTTTTTGTTTCTCTTTGGAACTGGGCCGGTTAAGGGGTTCGCAGTTACCTTGGTTATCGGTCTCCTTGCCAACCTGTTTACATCGATCTATGTATCGCGGGCGATTTTCGATTGGCATTTGTCGCGCATGAACCAGCAAGCAGAATTGAGCATTTAACTTACGGCGGGCCTCGCAAGCTGCTGAGGCCTTGGCACTTAATTCGCTGGACGCGGTCGGGCTGGGGCGTTCGTCTCGGAACCTTTCTGGGCCTGATGGTGTCTAACTGAGCGGGACTGGATTCGATCAATGGAATTTTTTCGTGGCGTGAACATCGACTGGATGGGGAAGGCGAAGTACTTCGTCGCCTTGTCACTCACCCTTCTGGCTATCGGTGCGATCTCGATCATCCACCAGGGAGGCCTGCGCTACGGGATCGACTTCCGCGGCGGCACTTTGGTCTACGTGCGTTTCGCCGGCCCTCCGCCGATCGATCAGCTCCGCAAATCGCTCGACGCCGCTGGACTCACGAACAACACACTGCAACAAATCAGCGGGGAAATTGGCAACGCGAGCTCGAGCCATGATGTAGTCATCGGCCTTGAGAGTCACGGCCAGGGCGATGCCGAAGCGCTCGACGCGGGCAAGACGGCCATCATCGGCGTGCTGCAGAAAATGTACGGCCAGCAGGACACCAAGCCGGATTTCAATTCGCAATCACCGGCCGCGCTGACAAGTTTCCTGACGCAGAAGGCTCCGCTCAGTCTCGGCACCACCGCCGGCGATCGCTACACCAAACTGGCGCAAGCTCTCGCCGACTCGCGCGACAAAGAACATGGCGGGATCGTCACCAATCTCGACGATCTCAAGAATGTTTCCGGCGCGAATCCCGCCACCATCGCCGATCTGAAAGATTCTTTCTCGCTCGGCAATTTCGCCATTCGCAATGTCGAGATCGTGGGACCGAAAGTCGGCGCGCAGTTGCGGCGCCAGGCGATCTTCGCAACCCTCTATGCGTTGGCGGGCATGTTGATATATATTGCCTTCCGATTTGAGTGGGTTTTCGGGGCGGCGGCGGTGATCGCGGTGTTTCACGACGTGCTGATCACGCTGGGCTTGTTCTCTCTGTTTCACTACGAAATTTCGCTGACGGTGATTGCGGCCTTGTTAACACTGGTCGGATATTCGATGAACGACACGATCGTAATCTTCGACCGCGTGCGCGAGAATACGCGCCTGATGCGCCGCGAGCCGCTACCAGACATCGTCAATCGCTCCATCAATCAAACGCTTTCGCGCACCATCCTTACTAGCGGACTCACTTTTCTCACCGTCCTGGTCCTCTATTTGATGGGCGGCGAAGTTTTGCGCAGCTTCTCTTTTGCTATGGTGGTGGGAGTTGTGATAGGAACATACTCCAGTTTCGGCATAGCCGCCCCCATCGTAGTGGTTTGGAACAAGTTTAGGGGTCAGAAAGCCGTCGTTCGCGCTGGATCCGCAGCCTAGGCGAACGCGGTTGCTCGGGAGGTAAAAGCCATGTTTGACGATTTGGTCGAGTCGAGCGTAGTTCGGGCGAAGACGAACAAATCCTGGTCGGTTGTGCTTTCCGCGATCGTTCAGGGAATCATCGTCGTCGTCTTCGTCTTGATTCCGCTGATCTACACCGAAGCGCTGCCGAAACAGTTGCTCACCACTTTCCTTGTGGCGCCGGCACCACCGCCGCCACCGCCTCCGCCTGCTGCGGCCGCGCCGCGAATCGTGAAGCCCGTGGCGCGCCTGATTCAGGCCGGCAAGATGATGGCTCCTACCGTCATCCCGAAAAAAGTGGAAATGATTAAGGAAGAAGAAATGCCGCCAGACGTCGGCGCAGTCGGCGTCGTGGGTGGAGTGCCGGGCGGAATCGCCGGCGGATCCGCGGGCGGCGTGCTGGGTGGAATTATCGGCGGCACTGGCGGCGGAATGCCGCCTCCACCGAAGCCGTCGCAACAGCGCGTGCGCATCGGCGGCAACGTGCAAGCGGCGAAGATGATCCGCCAGATTCAGCCGATGTATCCGCAGATTGCCAAGACGGCGCACGTCCAGGGCACGGTCATGCTGCACGCGATCATTGCCAAAGACGGCTCCGTTCAGGAACTGCAGTACATCTCCGGCCCGGCCCTGCTGATGCGCTCGGCGATGGATGCCGTGCGCCAGTGGAAATATCAGCCGACGCTGTTGAACGGCGAGCCGGTCGAAGTGGACACGACGATTTCCGTGGTCTTTACTCTCAGCGGTTAGTTAGGACCGGCGGTACGGCTCCGGCTTGCCGGAGATCGTGACAGGGCAAGCAGGGCATGGCAGGGCTTGGGAAGCCGGCAGAATCACGCTGGCAAATCTGACTCCGAACGAAATCGAGGAGGGGTAAATCTTATGTTCGTGAATAGTCTATGGGCCAGCTTTCTTTGGTTGCAGCAAGGCACCGCCAACGGCGACGTCGGCTGGGACCTCGTCACCATGTGGCACAACATGGGCATCCCGGCAAAGAGCGTCGTGATTCTGCTCTTCGTCATGTCCGCCTGGTCAGTCGGTATCATGATTGACCGCGCGCTCATGTTCAGCGCCGCTCGCAAGCAGTCGCGCGTATTCGTGCAGCAAGTGGCGGGCGCGCTAAAGGACAACAAGCTCGACGAAGCGATCTCCATCGCCGAGCGCAACAAGAAGAGCCACATCGCCAAGGTTGTCGCCACCGGGCTTTCCGAGTTCCAGGCGGCTTCCGCGCAGGTGAGCGATGAGGAAGTCATCGAAGCCGCTCGACGCGGTCTTGAGCGCTCCGTCGCCATCGTCCACGCCGAAATGAAGCGCGGCCTTTCCGGTCTCGCCACCATCGGCTCGACGGCTCCTTTCGTCGGACTGTTCGGCACCGTGGTCGGCATCATCAACGCGTTTAAGGGCATCGCCAATAGCAAAGCGACCGGTCTGTCGGCCGTCGCCGGCGGTATTTCCGAAGCCCTCGTGACCACCGCACTCGGCTTGCTCGTCGCCGTGCCCGCGGTCTGGACCTACAACTATTTCACCAACAAAGTGGAAGCCTTCGACGTCGAGATGGACAACTCCTCGATGGAGTTGATCAACTACTTCATCACGCGCCGGGGCTCAAAGAAGTAAGCCATGGGATACAAGCCAAAAGCACCGCCGATCATGGCGGAACCGAACGTCATACCCATGGCCGACATCATGCTGGTGCTGTTGATCATCTTCATGGTGGTCACGCCCATGTTGCAGCATGGTTTTACCGTGGATATGGCCAAGGTGGAGAATCCGGAAGAGATGCAGGCAGCGGACCGGGACGACGCGATATTGATCGCCGTGACCCGCGACGGCCGCTACTTCCTCGGCACGACTCAGGTCAGCCTCGATGACATCACGGGCAAAGTGAAAGATCTGCTTTCGAATCGCCTCGACAAGACTGTTTTCGTCAAGAGCGATGCCCGCGCGAAATATGGCACGGTGGTCAAGGCTGTGGACGAGGTGCGGTCGGCTGGCGTCGACAATCTCGGCTTGCTTACCGAGAAGCTGGAGACAACCCGGAAGGCTCCTCCTCCGCCTACCGGCCAATAGAGTCTAGCGTTTTACGCAAGGAGTTCGATCATGGGAATGGCAGTTGGCCCGCGCAGCGGTGCTGTATCGGAAATGAACGTCGTGCCGTTGATCGATATTTTGCTGGTGTTGATCATTATTTTCATGGTGATCACGCCGACAACGCCACACGGTCTCGACGCGCTCGTTCCGCAGCCGTCGCCTCCCGACGCGAAGCAAGACCCCGCCCTGCTCGCCAAGACGATTGTTGTGGTGGTGGGAGCGAACGGCAAGGTGATGATCAATCAGGATGAAACGACCTGGGATCAGCTCGGCCCGCGTCTCGAGGACATTTTCAAGCAGCGCGCAGAGAAGGTCGCCTTCGTGAAGGGTGATGATAGCGTGGACTTCGCGGAAGTAGCTCGCGCCATCGATATCATGCGCGCCAACGGCATCGACAAGGTCGGCCTCATCACCGCCAAAGTCGAAGCTGGACAGTAGTTTAACGTTTCCTTTGTCCTAGCTGGTCCACACGTCACGTCGCAGCCTGATCTGGGCGATCAGGCCGCTCGCCGGAACGGGGGCATCAAGATTCCGTGCGAGAACAACCAAGGAGAAACTGGAATGGAGCGCAAGCCTCGCAGTCACTTCGTGCTCATCGTGCTACTTGCGTGCTTGGCGGTTGTGCCAGGCTGTGACAAGCTGAAGGCGCGCGACCTCCTGAACAAGGGCGTTCAGGCCTATAAGGGCGGCCAGTACGACGCGGCGATTGAGGACTTCAAGCAGTCTAAGCAGCTGGACCCCAGCCTGACAAATGCGCGCCTGTACCTGGCTACTGCATACTCCGCGCAATATATTCCCGGCGCGCCGTCTGAAGAGAATGTACGCATGGGCGAGCAGGCCATTAGCGAGTACAAGGAAGTCCTGGCCAACGACCCCAACAATCTTTCGGCCATCGACGGCATCGGCGCCATTCTTTACAACATGGGCGGCACGCCTTTCGATGCCAAGAAGTTTGAGGAATCGAAGCAGTACCACCTGAAGCACATCCAGATTAAGCCTGAGGATCCCGAATCGTATTATTGGATCGGGGTGATCGATTGGTCGCTGGCCTACCGCGGCAACAAAGATATGCGCGCGGATTACAACAATAAGGGCAAGAAGCCGGTGAAAGACACCGATCCCATGCCGCCGGCGCTGGCAACGGACTTCCGCGCCAAGCAAGGCGCCATCGTCGATGAAGGCATCCAGAACCTTCAGCGGGCCATTCAGCTAAAGCCTGACTACGACGATGCCATGGCCTATCTGAACCTGCTCTACCGCCAAAAGGCCGACATGGAAACCGACGCCAAGACCCGCGATGAAGATGTCAAGACCGCCGACGACCTGGTAGAGAAGGTCAAGGCCATCAAACAAAAGAAAATGGAAGCCCCGCAGCCCACATCTTAGCCGCGGATTCTAGGGATTATCAAAAGGCCGGCCGGAAATGGCCGGCCTTTTCTTTTCTTGTAGGGGATGGTTCTTTAGGCTCGCCTGCAGTTCGGCGCCGTTCGTTTCAAGAAGTCCGTACATCGTGCGCATGTAAGGACGACAGCTCGGGGAAGGCGATTCAGAAAGGCCAAAGCCGAGCGAAGCCATGCGCAGAACCCGCAGACACCAAAATCGCACACCGCACAAAAATGCTCGAAACACGCAAATTTCGACCGAATTCGCGTAGTAATAGGCTGAATTACCCTGTTGTTTGGAATTCCAAGCAAAATTGAGGGCACAACTCAAGCGCCGACTAGGTACCGAAATTAATCCCGTGAAATGCCCGCACCAGATGCGATTTCGGCCATATCCCGCGGATGGAAATCCGACAACATGCCGCAAGATACCTTGCCGCGCCTTATTTCTGGGAAACCTGTTTCGCCGCGTCGCCGGACTTCACACTCGCGCCCGTGGCTGGCCCGTTGGGAGATAGGATGCGTCGCAGAAACAGTGAAACTACGATGAGTCCTGCACCAACGATAACCAGCGTATGGGTCTCAGGGAGAGCGGTGAGTGATGTTATGATTGCGTGCACGTACTAGAGCACCGCAAGTACCGTACCAAAAGGCGGTATTTGCAAAGGCCCCATTTTGAGAGACTTGCGGCAGTTTAGCGTTAGTACTGTGCGGAAATTAGGAAACGCGATGGGCTTCCGTGGAATTTCGCTTCCCAATTTTCCCAAAATGAGACGAGTCGGCTAGCCGATTATCGCCCGGCGGCCTGGGCGGAAGGGTCCGCGCGAAAATTCGCGCGCCCGCAAGTACATTTTTTGAGGGCGCGTTCTGATTTTCTGTATTTTTATTACGGAGAAGTTACGGTACCCGCAAGGATAAAGGATTGGCGAGCTTCTCGATCGAAAATTTTGGATGCCGCGCGACGCAAGCAGACGCTGCGGCGATCGAGCGCGAGCTGCGCCTGAGCGGTCTGGCGCGCGTGCGCGAGCATGCCGATGCCGAAATCGTTGTGCTCAACACCTGCACGGTAACCGCGGCGGCCGACGCGCAGGCCCGCGACGCCATCCGCCACGTCCACGCGACAAACCCGGCCGCCCGCATTCTTGTTTCCGGGTGTTACGCCCAGCGCGCGCCCGAAGAACTGGCTGCGCTGCCTGGCGTTGAGTGGGTGGTCGGCAATTCCCACCTCGGCGAAATCCCGGGATTACTCAGCCGCGCGATTCAGGAGCAGCCGGGTTCGCTTGGTGCCGGATCTTCCAGCATCATTCCCATTGAGGCACTGGCGGTCGGAGAGATGTCGCTCGCGCGCGGCCCGGCCAAAATTCTCACTTCGGACATTTTCGAGCAATCGGCGGTGCTGACCGGGCCTGCATCCGCGGAAGATGGCGAGCACACTCGCCCAACACTCAAAATCCAGGATGGCTGCAACCATCGCTGCGCCTATTGCGTGATTCCATTCGTGCGCGGCAATAGCCGCAGCCTCGCGCCGGATCGTATTGTCGGCGAAGTTCGCTCGCTGGTTGCCGGGGGCGCCCGCGAAATCGTGCTAAGCGGCATAAATTTAGGCAGTTACGGACGCGATCTGGCCGCGAAAATCTCGCTCCAGTCGGTGTTGCGCCGCATTCTGGACGAGACTCCGCTCGAGCGCTTGCGCCTAAGCTCGATTGAACCGATGGACGTCACGGAGGACCTCCTGAGGTTCGTAGCCGCGGAGCCGCGCATAGCCCAGCATCTCCACATGCCCCTGCAATCCGCGTCGAATCGCATCCTGCATGCCATGCACCGGTGGTATCGCGCCGAACACTACGAACGCCGCGTCGAGCTAATCCGCGAATTCGTGCCAGATGCCGCCATAGGCGCGGACGTGATCGTAGGTTTCCCCGGTGAAACTAAGGGCGACTATGAGGAGACTAGGGCCTTCATCGAGCGCCTACCGTTCGCCTACCTGCACGTCTTCTCGTTCTCGCCCCGCCCAGGCACCGCCGCCGCGAATCTGGCCAATCCAGTCCCGCCCGCAGAAATCCGCAACCGCGCCAGAGAGTTGCGTGCTCTAAGCGCCAAGAAAGCCGCCGAATTCCGGGCTGCACAATCCCGACGTCGGCACTTAGCCTTAACCCTGAATCGGCAAGGCGAAAATTGGACGGAATCCCTAACCGGCAACTATCTGAAGGTAAGAATCTCGGGTCGCCACAGAACAAATGAGTGGCATGAGGTGGTTTTGTAGAGCAGGGTGCTAAAGCACCCTCCCCTACTCGTACCTCAGTGCATCGAGCGGGTCCAGGGCCGCGGCGCGTCTGGCCGGAATCCAACAGGCGAGGAGCGCCACGATCGCCAGCAGAATGGTGCTCCCGACGAACGTCAGCGGATCGCTAGCGCTGACACCCACCAGCAGATTCGCCATTCCGCGCGTCAGCACCCAAGCCCCTCCAAGCCCAAAGGCTACTCCGCTAATCACCAGACCCAGTCCCTGCCTGACGATCATGCCCAAAATTTCCTGATGCCCGGCGCCCAGGGCCATGCGAATGCCGATCTCGCGGGTGCGCTGCGACGCGGCGAAAGAAACTACGCCATAAACTCCCACCACCGCCAAAATCGTCCCCAAAATGCCCATCATCGCGCCCAATTCCGCGCCGCGCCGGAATATAAAGAACCCATTGGCCCCGCCGAGCGAATCGGTCATCGTCATGGCACTGAAGATCGGCAGATCGGGAGCCAGATTATGAATTTCCTGCTGCACCGCCGGAATCAGTGACTCCGGATTGCCCGAGCTGCGAATCTCGAGCACCCGGATGGAACTGAAATTCTGCGCCATGGGCACGTAATACGCCGGCATCGGTGATTCGCTGATGAAAATGTATTTGCCTTTCCCGGTTTCTCCCACCACCTGGATGAACGGTCCGGCATCCGACTTCGTGCGGAAGCGTTTGCCGATGGGATCTTCGTTGGGCCAGAATTTTTTAGCCATGGTCTCGTTGATGATGGCCACCGGCTGAGCTTTCTCGTCATCCGATCGCGTAAATGCGCGCCCACGAAGAATCGGCGTCTTCATTGTCTCGAAATAAGTGGGCGTCACGCGGTTGAAGACCATCTGCGGCGCCTGGCTGCCCGGCGCCAGGGGATGCCCTTCGATGTAAACGGGGTCTCCGTCCATGTAATTGCCCATCGGGACGCTGTACGCCATGGCCACGGATTCCACTCCGGGTAGCGCGCGGGCTCTTTCCTCGAGCTGGCGATAGAAATCTTTCGTGCGCGACGCGTCGTAGCCAATTTCGTGCGGATCCATGATGACGTTGATCAGCCCTTGCGGATCGAATCCCAGTTCCATCCCTCGGATATTCTGAAGATTGCGGACGAACAGGCCGGTAACGATCAGCAGCATGAGTGAGCCCGCCACTTGCGCCACCACCAGCACGCTGCGAACCCGTTGCCGCTTCACTCCCACCGATCCACTGCGCCCGCCATCGTGCAGCACGGTGCTGACGTCCGCGCGGCTCGCGCGCCACGCCGGCCACACCCCCGCTACGATCCCGGTAAACAGAGCGGCCGCCAGTGCGTAGGCAAATACTCGCCCGTCGAAACTGAAATCGAGGTTGATCGGAATGCCGGCGACCACGTGGATCGAGTTCAGCGAGCTCACCCAAATTCCTAATATGATCCCCACCGCTCCGCCTAGGAACGAAAGCAGCATCGTCTCGGTGAGCGCTTGGCGTATCAACCGCGCGCGGCCCGCACCCAGGGCGGCGCGTACCGCCATTTCGCGCTGCCTTGCCATTGCACGCGAGAGCAGAATATTCGCCACGTTCATGCACGCCAGTAGCATCACTAGGCCCGCCAGAACCAGGAACACGCCCGCGATCACCGGGACGATATTTGTCGGATAAGGTTGCGGCCTTGCGAACGTTTCGCGGATTACCTGCATGTTGTAGCCGCGATCGGTCTCCGGGTATTGCTCCGCGAGCCGCGCCGCTACCAAGTTCACCGAACTCTGCGCTTGCGAAATGCTCACGCCTGGCTTTAGCCGTCCCATCACGCGGAAGCCGTGCGAACTGCGGTCCGTCCAGAATTTCTCGTTGCCATCCTGCGCCGCTACCGCGCTGAGAGGCACGTAGCCCTGCATATCGAAAATGAAGGCGGTGCCTTGGAATTCTTGGGGAGTAACGCCGATGACCGTCGCCGGTTTGCCGTTCAACAGCACTTGCTTACCGAGCACGCCCGCGTCGCCGCCGAATCGCCGTTGCCAGTAGGAATAGCCGAGCACCACCAGAGGAGCTTCTCCCGGCGTTTCTCCTTCGCTGGTCAGGAATAGGCGCCCGGCCGCCGGCTTGATTCCCAGCGCTGAGAAATAATTGCTGCTCACGAAGCTGTAAACAAATTGATCGGCCTGTCCATCGACGCTAAGTCCGCCGACGCCGATTTGGTATGCGAAAATGTCGGAGAATTCGTTGGTCTGCTTGCGCAGATCCTGGAGCGCGGGATACGACATCTGGAAAAGAAGCGGGGTTTCTTTCGGATGCGAGGCGATGACGACAAGCTGGCTGGCAGCGTGCACCGGGAGCGGCTTGAAGAGGAATTGGTTAACGATGCTGAAGATTGCGGTGTTCGCACCGATGCCCAGCGCTAGGGTCAGCACCACCACCAGGGTCAATCCTGACGAATTCCGCAGCACCCGCAGGCCGTAACGCACATCCTGCCAAATCGATCTCATTGCTACACCCCGTTAAACCGAATCATATCGCTGGAATAGAATACGCACGAAGCTGGCCAAGGATTCATCCCGGGTATCGTTGTGATTCAGTGCGGGTTACGGAGATTCATCTCGACGCTTAAAGCCCCGCACGGCACGAATACGGGACTTCCACGTTGCGGAATCGGACAGAGAACCCTGCCCTACGGAGTCAAAATTAGTTTTCGAAGATGACCTGGGCTAACGCGAAATTGCCGCTGTGGGTAATTGTGAGGGAGATATTCTTGGCGCCGAGTTTGGCGGCGAATTCGCCGGCTACACCACTGAGCCGCAGCACCGGCTTGCCGCCGGGTTGATTGGTAACTTCGATGTCGCGCCAGCGGACTCCGTAACGCCAGCCGGTGCCCAGCGCTTTCATTGTGGCTTCTTTCACCGCGAAGCGGCCGGCATAGCGCTCGAACTTATTTTTGTGGCGCTCGCAATAGGCGATTTCCGCGGGCGTGAAGAGGCGCTCGAGGAAGGGCTTGCCGTGGCGCTCGATGGCCGATTGAATGCGATCGATCTCTGCGATATCCAATCCCAGGCCGACGATCACGCTTGCTCCCATCGAATCGGTGAACCGCGTTCTACTTTCCTGGCGGATTATACCTATAATTGGGAGGTGAAGACCCGCAGCGCCACTCGTGGAACTCCGAGACTCCGCAATGAGAAGAACTCGGCCGTCGCGCAAAAACCGGCGCCGGTGAACGGCGCAAAGCATTGGTCTCAACGCCGCGCAAATGGAATCGTCGTGATCGAGGCGTTGCCGCTGGTCCGCCAGAAATGGCTGACGCATGGGTTCAGTACGCGCGCCGGCGGAGCCAGTCGATTGGTGGATCTGTACGCGCCTTCGAAGCCTGCTGAAGCGGTGCTGAATCTGGGCTTCAGCGAATGGGATGAACGTCCGCGGGTGGAGCAAAACCGGCGGCGCTTTCAGAAGACGCTCGGTGCTGAAACGATGACGCTCGTCGCGCTCAGCCAAATCCATTCCGACATCATTCACGTGATAGACGCTTTGCCGGAGCAGCCGCTGCAAGGCGACGCGCTGGTGACTGCGACGCCGGGCTTGCTGATCGCGGTACAAACCGCCGACTGCATTCCGATTTTGCTGGCTGATCCCGAGCATCGCCTGGTGGCCGCGATTCATGCAGGTTGGCGCGGGACGCTCAAGCGTATTGCCGAAAAAACCGTCGGCCGCATGCGCATGCTTTTCGGCACGCGGCCCGAAAAAATCATCGCCGCCATCGGTCCCGGGATTGGCCGGTGTTGCTATGAGGTTGGCCCTGAAGTCGCGAAGGAATTTGGCAGCCAGTTCGAAAATGCCCGCGAATGGTTCGATGGGCCTTACGACGCGCTCGCGGCCGGCGAAGATCCCAATCCTTTGCCATGGCTGACGATGATGCCGCCTGGCCACCAGCCGCCTCCGCCGAGCGTGCAACTTGATCTGCAGGCCGCCAATCGCAGCATCCTCAAAAATGCGGGCGTCGCCGCGAAAAATATCTCCGTGAGCGACCTCTGCACGTCTTGCCGCACCGATCTTCTCTTCAGCTACCGCCGCGAAAAAACAACAGGGCGTCTAATGGCCGCGATCGGCATTAAGTAGCGCTGGCGTCCCCGCCGGCATCTTACGATCGCGATGTAACCAAATACGCGAGCATCGACGGACTGAGCGGCTCAATTCATCGAAGTATTGAAATAAATTTTACGCCAGTGATTTTCTTTTTAATCTAAATCGAGGTCGTAAGATGCCGGCAGAGACGCCGGCGCTGCTTGCTATCTGGAAATTACTTGCGTTTGATTGATCGAAATCAGGCGGTAGCGGATGCCGCGCCAGCGAATTTTATTCGTCGCCAGCGAGGCGCAGAAATTTATGAAGAATAGAAACGGAATGACCGGAGCCAGCACTGTCCAAGTCCATGACCACTCGCGCATCTGCGTTTTCCACTCGGGCAGCAAATCTGCGACCGCGATGGTTCGCAGCGCACCTTTAATCGCCGCGAAAAGTGGAATCGCCAACGAGAGCATCAGAGTCTCGCCCCACACGTCGCCCGCGATCATTTGTTTCAGAATCACGATAAACGCCACCAGCGAAGTGAGCACATAGCTCGCGTTTGTGACCGCCGCCACCGTCCACATCGTCGGCGAATAGACGCGCGTCAAAATAATCTGCCGGTTGGTAAATTCGAGCAACTCGTCCCACGTGGTTGCGTACGGCGTGGGCGCCAGGCACTCGGGCACGAATTCGATTCCGCGGCCGTCGTTGCGCAAGGCGTTTGTCAGCGCCAGGTCGTCGCTCACCGCGCCCTGCCAGTAAGCTAGCCCGCCGATCTCCTGAAACACTTGCCGCCGAATGGCCGTCCCGCCGCCCCAGCAGAAATTGCGCGCGTGTTCGCCAAGCATGGTCGCGATGCTCGCGTTCCAAACTGATCCGACCGCGCTGGCCAAGCCACTCTTGCCATTGCGCTTCACCGGAATCAGCCAGCGATATGTGGTGGTCGCGCCGACCCGCGCGTTATTCAGCGGCGTTACCAGCTTCGTCAACCAGCCGCGGCTCGGCGCAATATCCGAATCCGTGAAGACGAAAACGTCGTAGGCTTCGTTCAGCCCTTCCACTGCTTTGGTGAGATTGCTCACCTTCTCGCCCACATCTTCCGGCGGTCCGGCAATCACCAAATGAATCTTGCGCTGGCTGAGGGATTTTATGCGCTCGATAGTTTTAACGGCACCATCGGTGGCCTTCGCCACCACGAAAACTAGCTCGTAGTTGGGATAATCGAAGTGAGTGAGCGCCTGCAAATTCGACTCAAGCCCCGGATCGGCGCCCTTGCACGGGCAAATCACCGCGACGCGCGGGCTATAAAATCCCGCGTGCGTAGCCAGCCGCCGCCGCACGAAGCGCAGCCACACAACTCCCTGCACGGCCGAGTAAATGCCCTGCAGAAGCTGCTGGATCGCCAAGATGTAGAAAAGAATCAGCACTTTCAGCGAGATTAGCAGATTGTGCGGAGTGCAGCGCCGCGTGCGAGTACAGGTGTGGCGTCATCGTTACGTGCGAGTTGAGGGGAGCGACTCATTCCAGCTTCTCGCACAGGACGTGGTAGAGTTTCGCGTTGGTACATCGCGGTTCTTTTGTCGCGAGGTTTGCCATGAGTCAAACGCATAAGACTGGCGGTGACACCATGCCGCTGCGATATCTCCTCAGTGGTCTCGGTTTAGTTGCAATTGTGCTTGCTGCTGCCTTGTTTGCCGCGGCGCAATCAACGCAGAACTTGGACTCCACTAAGGCGGATCCACAACACCACACCGTCGTATTTGAAAACGACCAGGTGCGCGTGGTGCATTACTTGCTGCGCCCCGGAGAAAAAACTGCCAAGCATAGCCATCCGGATGGCGTGAACATTTTCCTCACCGACGTTCATTACAGGAATACAAGCGAAGACGGTAAGAGCACGGAACTGCAGGCTAAGGCAGGAACCGCGGCTTGGCGGCCGGCGCTGACGCACGTGACTGAGAACATCGGAGACAAACCGCTCGAGGGAATTTTAGTCGAGCCGAAGCAGCCACATTCTTCGAGGCCGGCAAATTCCGTTGACGTAACGACCCTGCCGATCGGCGGCAAACTTGCGAAGGTTGTGTTTGAGAATGAGAAGGTCCGCGTGCTGCATTACCATTTCGAGCCGGCGCAGCAGGACGAGATGCACGGCCATCCCGACAGCGTGCAAATCGTGCTAACTGACGCGCGTACCGAGGTTACGACTCCCGGTGGCAGAACGACGACGGTGGAAGCGAAAGCTGGGCAAGTGGTGTGGCGACCGGCGCTGCAGCATTCAGCTCGGAACATCGGCGACAAGCCTATCGATGGAATTCTGGTGGAGATGAAAGGCGAACCCGTCGCCGCGAGCAAGTAGTGGCGCTCCTGTCCGGTGTCCTGATCGCCGGCAGGCTCTTCCTGTAGCAAATCGCCGAACGCCTGCGCGCGTTTGACACTGGCCTGGAGTGTGCATAGACTTTTCCCACTCCCTTGCAGGGAACGACTCGAATTCAACTGGAGATGAACCGATGGCTACTCCCGCGCAACAGATCGACCCTTCCAAGCTGAATACTTTCCTCGGTCAGGCGATTGGCGAAATGGGTGCGGCGATGAATGCCGCTTTGATTGTGCTCGGCGATAAATTGGGACTGTATAAAGCGATGAACGGCGCCGGGCCGATGACTTCCGAAGAAGTGGCGAAGAAAACCAACTTGAACGAACGTTATGTGCGCGAATGGCTTTCGGCACAGGCGGCCGGCGGATTTTTGACTTACGATCCGGCGGCGAAAACATTTACGTTGCAGCCGGAGCAGGCCTTTGCGCTGGCGATGGAAGATAGCCCGGTCTTTCTGCCGGGGTTTTTTAATATCGTTTCGGCGGTGATGAAAGACGTGCCGAAAATCGAGGAAGGATTCCGCACGGGAAAAGGCGTGGGATGGCATGAACATGACCACGAACTTTTTCACGGCACCGAGAAATTTTTCCGGCCGGGATACCGCGCGCACCTGGTGAACGAATGGATTCCGGCGCTGGATGGGGTGGAGGCGAAGTTGAAGGCTGGGGCGAAAGCGGCGGACGTGGGCTGCGGGCTGGGCACTTCGACGATATTGATGGCGCAGGCTTATCCGAAATCAACTTTTGTGGGCTCGGATTATCACGATCGTTCGATTGAACTGGCGCGCGAGGCGGCGGCGAAAGCGGGAGTTGGAGATCGCGCGAAATTCGAAGTTTCCGCGGCTAAGAATTATTCCGGGACGGGGTATGACTTCGTGGCTTTCTTCGATTGCTTGCACGATATGGGCGATCCTGTCGGCGCGGCCAAACACGTCCGGGAATCGCTCGATCGCGACGGAACCTGGATGCTCGTCGAGCCGTTTGCGAATGACAAGCTCGAGGACAATCTCAATCCCATCGGCCGCATTTTCTACTCGGCCTCCACAACGCTGTGCACGCCGGCTTCTCTGTCGCAGGAAGTGGGGCTGGCGCTGGGCGCGCAAGCCGGCGAAGCCCGGCTGAAGAAGGTCCTGAACGACGCCGGATTCACCCGCGTCCGCCGCGCAGCCGAGACGCCGTTCAACATAATTCTCGAAGCGCGGCCGTAAGGCGCCGTACCGTACCGCTGGCGTCCCGCCGGCGCTACCTAATTCTCCCGACGCGCAGCGAATACGCGCTTTAGCGCTTGCAGCGTGGCTCCGCGCAATTGCGTTTCAAATTTGCCCGCGGCTCGGCGCGCTTGCTCCAGCATCGAAGGATCGATCAGCAATCCGCATCGATCCACAAACGGGCCGGAAACCGCTGCCTTAGCGCCACGCGCCGGGACGCTCCGCCCGCGCCCCGCCGATTCATAAAGATCATAGTCTCGCGCAAATTCTTCGAACTCCGCCTGCGTCCAACGCAGCGCCTGCCCCAACGCCGCGAAAAACTCCTCACGAAATAGATTCAGCGCCGCGGCCTCAGCCGCACTCTGCCGCGCGATCTCGGTTCCGCGCATTGGAAGCCCCGCGCGTTTCGGCGTCGCCGCTGCTTTTTTTACTTTAACCGAACCACCGCGGCCCTTTTTTCCCGCTGCAGCCCCCCGCGCGCGCGATTTATTTCCCCCAGTCTCGCCCAATCCCAAAAATTGCGGCGCCAATTCATCCACGTGCGTGGCCATAGCCAGCAAAGCCTCGCGGCGCACCGTAATCATCAAATCGCGGTGAAAAATCGGCTGGGTAATAATCCCCGGCCGGTCGAAGTCGTTGGCATAAGCCCGCAAGAAGCGGATGACGTAAGCGTCGCGGTCCAAGGTAGCCACCATCAACCCCGCCGCCTCGCGCCCTCGCACAGCAATTTGTCTCGGCGTATATCCCATACGAAAATTTGGCCCCGGTCGAATCTGGGCAATTCATCGCTCTCAGACGAATTGCTAGTCGTACGCGATCGCGGCAGAACGCGCAACCCGAATTGCGCAACAGCCATGTGGTGGTAACATACCACATATATGGTATACTAACACCACATGTTCGATCTGCGCTCAAAGTCCCGTCAGAAACTTTTGGCGTTTTATTTCATAAATCCCACCTCGCGCCTGCACCTGCGGGATCTCGCCGCCCGGCTGCACATCGACCCGTCGAATTTGTCGAAGGAGCTGGTAAAGCTCGAGCGCGCCGGCCTATTCCGATCCGATATCAGCGGGCGGCAAAAGTATTTTCAGCTTAACCGCCGGTATCCGCTCTTCCAGGAAGTTCGAAGCATCGTGTCGAAAACGATTGGCGCTGTCCCGTTGCTGGCGCGCTCGCTGAACAGCGTAGCCGGAATTGAGGAAGCTTGGCTATTCGGTTCGTTTGCCCGAAATCAACAGGATGCCGCGAGCGACCTTGACGTCCTCGTGATTGGAGTGCCGCGCGGCGAATCGCTCGCGGTTGCCATGTCGAAATTAGAGCGGCAATTGGGGCGTGAAATCAACTATACGATGCTGACGCGGAAGGAATTCAAAACGCGGCGTGCGCGGAAGGATGTTTTCCTCGAAAACGTCTGGCACAATAAACGAGTATCGCTTGTAGCACTGCACGAAGAAACTCAAGCCCCACCGCGTTGATTGGGCGCAGATCGATCGCTTTCTCGCGAGCGCGGAGAAGAAACTCGCCTCGGCCCGCAAGGTTCTCGCTTTTGATGAAGAAGCCTGCTTGCAACAAGCTTACGAATCAATGCTTAAAGCTTCGCTGGGCTTCATGTTTAGCCACGCGGTGCGCGCGAGGAGTCAGCCGGGGCACCATATTGCCATCATCGAATTCGTTCGCGCGCGCTTTGACAAGAAGCACGCGGCACTAATCATCGTATTCGACCGCCTCCGGAGAATGCGGAACTTAGCTTTGTACGACGATACAGGATTTGTATCTCGGCACGACGCCGAACAAGCTCTGGAGGCGGCGCGGGAATATCTCGGGGTCCTTCGTAAGGATATTGCCGACAGAAAGCCTTGAACGCTGTTACGCTGCATGATCGGATACGCTCCGAATTCCGGCGCAAATAAAAAAGGCCCGCCGATGTGGCGGGCCTTGGTTAAGTATTCGGGGCCGAAAAGCGGGAGGGTCTGCGAACCAGACCCCCCCTACAGTTCATGCGGCGATTAGTGGACTGGAACTGTCGTTGGGCGATCTTCGCCGCGACGGCCGCCGCCGCTCACGGGACGTAGCGGCTTTTCGAGTTTGCCCAACGCTAGCTCCAGGGCTTGATCCGCCGTTCTTACGAAGTGGATCTGTAGGCCCTCGGTCAGCTCGGGCGGTAGATCTTCTTTCACGTTGGCTTCGTTTTCGCTCGGCAGAATTACTTCGCGGATGCCGGCGCGTTTTGCGCCCAGCACCTTCTCTTTAATTCCGCCTACCGGCAGCACTATGCCGGAGAGCGAGATTTCGCCGGTCATCGCCACGCGCGGTCGAACCGGCCGGCCGCTGAGCAAGCTGACCAGCGCCGTAACCATCGCAACGCCGGCCGACGGGCCGTCCTTCGGGATTGCGCCCGAGGGAACGTGCACGTGCAAGTCCTGCTTGCGGAAGAAGTCGGGATCGATTCCGAATTCTTCAGCGTGGGCGCGGACCCAGGTCAACGCGGCGCGCATCGATTCCTGCATAACTTCGCCGAGATGGCCCGTCATTGTGAATTGCTTGCCGCCGCGCATTGCGGAGGCTTCGATGAACACGATGTCGCCGCCGGCCGGTGTCCAAACCAAGCCGACAGAAACGCCGGGCTGCTTGACGCGCTCCTCGACTTCTTTTTCGAGGCGCACTTTCGGCACGCCGAGAGTTTCATGAACCACTTCCGGCGTAACGATGTGCTTTTCGGTCTTGCCTTCGGCCATGCGCCGCGCCTGCTTGCGCACGAGATTGGCGATCTCGCGCTCCAGGTTGCGGACGCCGGCTTCGCGCGTGTAGCTGTGGATAATTTCGTGGATCGCTTCGTCGGTGAATTCGATTTGCTCGCCGAGCTTGATGCCGTGCTCCGTCGTTTGGCGCGGAATCAAAAAGCGCTTGGCGATATGGACTTTTTCTTCCTCGGTGTAGCCGGGCAGCTCGAGGATCTCCATGCGATCGCGCAATGGCTCGGGGATGGGATCCATCCAGTTGGCCGTGGCGATGAAGATGACCTTCGATAGATCGAACGGCACATCGAGATAATGATCGCGGAAGTTGGCGTTCTGCTCGGGATCGAGCACTTCCATCAACGCCGCCGCCGGATCGCCGCGGAAATCGCGGCCGAGCTTGTCCACTTCGTCGAGCATCACCACTGGGTCCATCGTTTCGGCACGGCGAATGTGCTGAATGATCTGGCCGGGCAGCGCGCCGATGTAGGTGCGCCGGTGGCCACGTATTTCAGCTTCGTCATGCATGCCGCCGAGCGAGACGCGCACGAATTTGCGTCCCATGGCTCGCGCGATGGATTTGCCGAGTGAAGTTTTGCCCACGCCTGGAGGCCCGAGGAAGCAAAGGATCGGTCCCTTCATGCCGGGCTGCAGCTTTTTCACCGCGAGATAATCGAGAATGCGCTCTTTTACTTTCTCGAGATCATAGTGATCTTCGTCCAGAATGGTTTGCGCGTTGTGGATGTTGATGTCGTCGGTGCCGGATGTCTTGTTCCACGGCAACGAAGTCATCCACTCGAGATACGTGCGCGCGACCATGTATTCCGCCGAGGCGGGAGTCATGCGTGCGAGGCGCTTCAGTTCGCGATCGCATTCCTTTTTGCCTTCCGCGGACATGCCGGACTCTTCCACTTTCTTGCGCAGCTCATCGACTTCAGCCTGCGTGTCGTCGGAATCGCCCAGTTCCTTCTGAATGGCCTTCATCTGCTCGCGCAGCAGGAATTCTTTCTGGCCTTGATTCACTTGCTCCTGAACTTGCTCCTGGATGCGATTGCGCAAATCCAGAACTTCGCGTTCTTTGGCAAGTTCGCGGACCAGAATTTCGAGACGCACGCGCACGCTGGCTGTCTCAAGCAATTCCTGGCGCAGCATGGTGGTGAGCGATGGCAGAGTGCCGGCGATGAAATCGGTAAGACGCGCCGGAGATTCAATCGTATTGATCGCGCTCTGCAAGTCGTCCGAAAGTTGCGGTGAACGAGCTACTACGTCGCGGAAAAGCTCCTGCGCATTGCGCTCGAGTGCAGTCAGGCCGGAATCGCGCTCGGTGTCGAGGTCAGGCTGCGGCTCGACTTGCGCGCGCAAAAATGGCTTGATGCCCAGAACTTCCGTGATGCGAATTCGATTCAAACCTTCCAGAAATGCGACTACATTTCCGTTCGGCATGCGCACCATCTTATGAACTTTGGCGGCCGTGCCGACCATATGCAGATCCGTGCCCGATGGATCTTCGGTGCGCGGATCGAGTTGGGCCACAACGCCCAGGATCTTATCGTTGCCCTCGAGTGAATCGAGCAGGGCCAACGAACTCTCGCGTCCTACCGTCAACGGCATTACCGCGCCGGGAAACAGAACGGTGTCACGGACGGGGAGGATCGGCAAATCTTGTGAACCAGATTTCGGGTTGGGTGTCACTGAGTCCCCCTTGGGTACCACTATCACATATCGGCGTACGAGGAATTAGATGCAATTAGAAGGAAAAGGTGGCATTCGGATTCATCAGCGTTATAAAGCGAAGTGAGTGTACCACGCTAAGGTATGACTGTAAATAGTTCAAGTAACTGTAAATAAGTGACTTACAGTAAAGAATGCGATGCCCTGAGGAAGGGGCGGGGGCCAAATCGACCGTGACTACTTCGTCGCGGTCTTCGATTTATCTGCGATGGCTTGGCGGAGTCGGGCCAAAGCTTCGTCCGGAGTCTTAATGGTGCCCTCGAGCTGGGCATCCTCGATCGCTCGCAGCATTTCTTTGAACTCGGGCCCGGGCTTCAATCCGAGTGCGATCAGGTCGTCACCGCTGATCAGCCGGGCGGGGCGAACCTCAGCCGGTGGCGTCTCGGCCAGGAAGCGCCGCACGAATTCGTAATTCTCGAGATTGCGATGGCTTGACAGGCAATCCAGACGATGCAGCTCGAGATGTTCTTCGAAGTGCGGCAGGCGGACGAAACGCTTCAGCGTCGATTGCCGCATCTGCGGAACATCTTTGAAGCGCAGATGATTGGCAACCAGCAGCGCAATCTGATCGGTCTGCTCATTCGAGAATCGCAGACGCCGGCAAATCACTTCCGCCATTTTCGTGCCCACATCCACATGATTATCGAAACGAATGCGGCCCTCGGGTCCCGGCGACGGCGTGAAAGTGGGCGGCTTGCCCACATCGTGGAGCAGCACGCCCCAGGCCAGCGTGGGCGACACTCCGGCCGGCAACATTTCGAGCATGAGCAGCGTGTGAATCCAAACGTCGCCCTCGGGATGAAATTGCGGCGGCTGCTCCACGCCCTTCATGCGCGCAATTTCGGGCAGCACGTGCGGCAGCAAGCCAAGCTCATCAAGCAATTCAAATCCGCGGCGCGCAGCGCCTTCGGTAAGAATTTTAGTCAGCTCGTCGCGCAACCGTTCCGCCGAAACCACCAGAATCTCAGGCGCCAATCGGCGAATGGCGGCAGCAGTTTCAGGCTCGATCGCAAAATTAAAGCGCGCCGCGAATCGCACGGCGCGCACCATCCGCAGTTTATCTTCTTCAAAGCGCCGCTCAGGATCGCCGATAGCGCGAATGATATGCGCGCCCAAATCTGCGCGTCCTCCAACATAGTCCAGCACTTCGTTCGTGCGCGGATCCAGCAGCAATCCGTTGATGGTGAAATCGCGCCGCAGCACATCTTCCTTCGCCGATGGCGTAAAAACGACGCTGTCCGGATGCCGCCCGTCCGAATAACCGACGTCCGAACGGAAGGTAGCAACTTCAACCTGGGCGCCGTCTTCCACCACGAGAATCACGCCGAATTGCGCGCCAATCGCCAGAGAATCGGGAAATAATTCCTGAACGCGCTCAGGACGCGCGTCCGTAGAAATGTCGTAGTCGACCGGCTCGCGGCCCAATTCCAAGTCGCGCACGCAGCCGCCAACGAGGTAGGCCTGATGGCCTGCCTCGCGGAGCGTGCGGGCGATTTTGTCGGCAAGTTCGCGCGCGTTCATGCGCCGATTATGCGGGATTTTGCGATTGCGTGCTAGGTCGTGCGTCAGCCTGCGGCTGCGTTTTTATTTCTTGTGCTGGCTCACGGAAAGGACATTGCCATCGGGATCTTTGAACCACGCCACCTTGTCACCGTTGGGTGTCGACCAAATGCCGCGTTCCTGATCTTGCACGAAAGGATATTTTTCTGTGGCCACTCCGCGATCCACCAGCCATTGCACTACCTGTTCGATATTCTCCACTTCCCAGCCGAGGATGGTGCCTTGCAGCGGGGTGAAATTTGCCACTTTGACGATGCGAATCTTGTGGCCACCGATGCTGACGACCAGCGCGAATTGATCGAGGCTCACGAAATCGCAGCCGAGTTTGTCGACGTAGAAGCCGCGCGCTTTGTCGTAGTCCTTCGTCGGTACGAAGCCAACTAGTTTTCCTGAGCCAAGCATTTGGACCTCCTCGTTCGCGTGCCCGCTGCGGAATTTGTGGCGCTCATTCTATCGCGAAATTGCCGGCGCAACATTTGCAGCACCTAAAGTAGCGCCGGCGTCCCCGCCAGCATCTTACGAGCACAAATGCAAGTAAAAGCCGGAATTACGGACGGCGTGCTCACACAGATAAATCGTCTTGGCGGGCTTGTGGAGTCCGTCGTCGAGTGGTGCTTGTGGCGGGATCGAAGTCGTAAGCTGCCGGCAGGGACGCCGGCCCTACTTGAACGCGCCGCCCCGTTGAGCCACGCGCATTAGAGCGGTCTAAGGTTGACGGCGATAGTAATCTGAAAGATGGAGCGCCGATTGCTCTCGCTTTAGCGGAGCAAATTCTGTGAGCGCTGCTGAAATTTGCAACAGCGAACGGGAAATCCTGGAGCGTTTTCGCGTGCCCGAAGCACAATTGCCGAAGGTGCCGGGATATTTCACGAATTTCATCGGCGTGGAGACCAGCTTCGTTGTGTTCCCGGATGTGCAGCCGCGCGGTGGACGCATTTTTGGCGACTTGCCGATTCCGACGGACGGCTTATATGGCGGCGCGCATGAATATATCTCGTTGCTGCAGGCTATCGAGCGGCAACGCGATGCCGGCGAAATCACCGCCGTCGAAATTGGCGCCGGCTGGGGACCGTGGATCACGGCGGCGGGAGTAGTTTGCGCGCGCCTCGGATTCCGCCGCATCGAGCTGCTCGGAGTGGAAGCCGATCCCTACCGCTTCGAATTCATGCGCCAGCACCTCGAGCACAATCTCGGGAAATATTCGCGAGCGGAAAAGCCGGAAATCGTTTGCCGTACAGTTTGCGCCGCCGCTTGGACCGAAAACACTAAGCTATTTTTCCCGGTGATCGATCCCAGCCGCGATCATGGCGGCGCTGCCGTGACCGAAACTAGCGCCACCGATTATCGCGGCGTGGCCATTCCGCACCGCGCCGTCAACGGGCTCAAGCTCGAAACGATTTGCGAGCCGCTCGACAAAATCGATTACATGCATTGGGACATTCAGGGCGCGGAGTTGGACGTCGCCTTCAGTTGCCACGAATTTCTGAGTGCCCGCGTGAAATCGCTTTTTATCGGCACGCACAGCCCGCGCATGGAGGGCGGCTTGATCCAGCTATTCCACAAAATGCGTTGGGATTTGCTGCATTACAAGCCGTGCGTCTTCAAATATGATCTCGCCAGGCCATCCATCGAGGGCATGGTGATTTCCGATGGCGAGCTAGTCCTCAGCAATCCGCACTTGTAGGGGCCGGTCCGCCTCGGCGGAGGCTCGCTTTTGGCCGTTTTTTTCCGCGGAAACGAAACTGGGAGTTCAACACCCACTGCCACAGCGGGAGCGTCGTAAACCCGCCCCCCTACGTTAACTTGAAGACCAGACACGTCACGTCGTCGTGCTGCCGTGTGGCGCCGACGAAGCGATCGACATCATTCATCAGCTGCTGCAAAATTGACGCTGCGTCCGAATGACCGACCGCCTGAATGCAAGCAATCATGCGCGTTTCGCCATACTCCGAATCCGTCTGGTCGCGCGCTTCGACAACGCCATCGGTGAAAATTATCAGCGCGTCGCCCGGACTGATCGCGATTTTTGTGCAGTCATAGCCTGTGGCCAATCCCGGCGACACAATTCCCAGTGGCGGGCCGCCTTCGGTCAGGCGTTCGATGCGGCCATCCGCGCGTCGCAGCACGGGAGCATTGTGCCCGGCACCTACATACGTGAGCGTGCCATGCGCGGCGTCGAGTTCGGCGAAGAACGCGGTGGTAAAGCGCAGGCCATCGAGGCTATGCGCACAAGAATAGCGATTGAGCGCGCGAACGAGTTCGTCGAGCGGACCAGGCGCCGCGGCAAGCGTATGCAGACTCGCTTGAAAAGTGGCCATGAGCAAAGCAGCCGGCACGCTTTTTCCCGCGACATCGGCGACGACAAGAAGCAAAGACCCTGGCTCGTTGCTGCCCGGCGCCGTCGGCCGCTCGAATGCGTCGTAGTAATCGCCGGCCACCGTGTTTGCCGGGCGCGTGGCAAAAGCAATATCGACGCCGGGAATCGCGGGCGGTGCGTGCGGCACGAGCCAGCGTTGAATTTCGCGCGCGATTTCCAAATCGCGTTTCATGATCACGCGATCGGCAAGCTCTAGCGCCACCAAAATAAAGAATGCGATCGCGGCAAACTCGTAGAAGTTGCCGGTATCTTCGCCCTTCGCATGCGGCAGGAAAATTTCGATCACTGGAAAGAAAAACAAGCCGACGGCGATCAGCATCAAAATTCGCCGGGCCGGCGAAAGCTTCATCAACATCACATGAAAAAGCGCCCAGGCCGAGCGGAAGAATCGCTTGATGCCTCTCTTTTGCGGCAGCGACCCCCAATCCACTTCGCGCGAATAGAGGCCGTAGCTTTCGGTTGCCTCGCTGCGGAATTGCCGCCAAAGCTGATCGATGGCCAAGCCGTTGGTAACGCGCGTCCAGAAATCCCCGACGTCGCCAACAGCGCCGCTAACACGCGCCCCAAACGGTTTCTTAACCGAAGCGTTCGACGAGGATGGATCGGAAGTCATCGGAGGGAATTATAGGACAGCGCGGGTCGTATGAGAAAAGATGGACCAACATGCACGAGCGATCGGAGTCCCGGCTGTTGTACTGCTGGCGTCCCGCCCGGCTCTTACGAGCAAACCTGCGGCAAATGGCGCGATCGACGGCGACGCTCATTAATACCGGCTCATTCAGATGTGCAGTCGGACGGCGTTTGTGGCGCTTGGCAAAATCTGCGTTCGTAAGAGTCGGCAGAGATGCCGGCGGTACAAAAGCTAATGTTTATCGGGGCTGTTGAGCGAACCACCCAGCTGGATTTTGTTGAAGCCGAAGCGATCGCGCAGTTTGTCGGCAGCGCGAGCCAGGCGCTCAAGTTTTTCTTTCTGCTCGGCATCGAGTAAAGCCAGTTGCGTCGTCGCGCCGGTCAGCGATTCGAGCGAAACGCCGACCAGACGCAGCTTGGCGCGCCCGTCCCAATTTTGCGCGAACAGCGATTTCGCCGTTGCGGTGATTGCTCCGTCTAAATCCGAAGGCTCGGCAAGAGTTTTGCTGCGCGTGATGGTGCGGAAATCGGTGAAACGAATCGTCACGCTTACCGTGCGCACGTAAAGTCCGGATTCGCGCAAACGCTTAGCCGCTTTTTGCGCGAGATAGCTGAGCGTCGATTCGAGATGCGCACGATCGTGCGTATCGACGCCGAAAGTTTCGTTGTGCGAAATCGATTTCGGCTCGGCGTCCACGAAAAATTCGTAGGAGTCCTGCCCCAGCGCTTTGCGATAAAGTGCCGTCCCCCAGCGGCCAAAGGAATCTTCCAGTTTTTCGAGCGGAATAGCGGCGAGTTGGCCGACCGTGCGAATGCCGCTCGCATTCAGCGCCGCTTCAGTGGCGCGGCCGATGCCGGGAATCTTTCGCACGTCGAGAGGCGCCAGAAAATCTGCTTCCATGCCCGCGGGTATCCAAACCAAACCTTGCGGCTTGGCCTGATCCGAGCCAACTTTCGCAACGAGCCGCGTGGATGCCAACCCGGCCGAGCAGGGCAGCCCGGTCGACTTGCGAATTTCGCGCAAAAGTTTATCGGCGGCAACGAGCGGCGGCCCGTGCAGTCGTTCGGTGCCGCTAAAATCGAGATAAGCCTCATCCACCGAAGCCATTTCCACGCGTGGCGCATGACGCGCAAGAATCTCCGCGATCCGATCGCTCCATTGCGAATAAAGTCCGTGGCTATTGTTCAGAAAAATTCCGTGCGGGCAGAGCTTGCCAGCCGTGCGGAGTGGCATCGCCGAATGAACGCCAAAGCGCCGCGCTTCATAACTCGCAGAAGTGACCACGCCACGCTGATCTTTTTGTCCGCCAACGATTACCGGCAACCCGCGCAACTCAGGCCGCGAAAGGAGCTCCACGGACACGAAGAAGGCGTCCATGTCGATGTGCAGAATCGGAGTAAGCGCGCTCGCCGAAGCGGAAGTAAATTCGACCGTAGCGCTCGGTGTCGCACTAGTCGCAGGCGGTGAATGTTTGGCGCGGAATCGAGCAAGGTCCGGCATGGCCCGGTGGAGAGAAGAATATACACCCGCTAACGCGCGGCGACTTACATAAGAACAAATGGGACTTCAAAAACGGCTGGCTTCGCTTTGCGCGAGTCTTTGGGTGGGCGCGCACAATCCATGTCCGGCCGCGCGCCCTCCCAATAGCGCATGCGAAGTCGCAACTCGCCATGAGACGGCGGCCAAAAGGGATACTCAAGCGATTTCTTCGATTCCAATACGACCGCCGAGCGCGAACCGCTCGCGCCGACCATCAACACCTTCCAGCCCTGTGGCGATTGCGATTCGATTGTAAACGGGACCTGAGTGCTGACCTGCGGATCCTTGGTCGTCGAAATTTGCCCCGATTCAACGCAGATTGTTATGGGTCCCCGGCTGCCGTTCATGACGGTCGCCGTGACTTTTTCTTCGATATGATGATTCCCACGCGGCACGCTCACTCGAACTTGCGCTCGGACGGCGGGCGTCAACGCCAGCAATGACAATAGCGCAACCAAGATTCGCGACAGCATCGAACTAGTGTCATCTCGATATGTTGCCGAAAACCATCGCATGGTTGGCGGCTGACGAAAAGATGTCATTTGGGCGCTGCGTGAACCGAAAACGTCGTGTCCTTGGCGTTGTGCGAATCGGGCGGTGGATGTGCGCAATCGAGACTCGGATGCGCGCCCTGCCAGTAACGCATCTGCAGCCGGATCTCACCCTTCGTCGGAGGCCAGAATGGATACTCGAGCGGCTTCCGCGGCTCGAGAACGACCGCCTCACCGGCACTTCCTTCCGGGCTGACCATCAGAACTTTCCATTTTCCGAGGACGCGCCCTTCGATGCTGAACGGGACCGGCGTGCTCACCGCGGTCGGGCCCGATTTTGATACTTGCCCGGACATGACGCAGATAGTGACCGTTTCGCCGCTTTCATTCTCTACCGTCGCCGTGATTTTTTCGCTGACCACGAAACTTTTCCCAGGCACAGTGACGCGCACTTGCGCCGATAAGCTCGCCGCGAACACCAACACGAGAATCATTGAGCCTGCAATGGTTCGAAGAACGTTCATATTTTTGATCCGATTCAAAGGTGGATTGAATTGCGTTCACAGCTATGGACGAAATCCATGGACGAAAGGTTTCTAGCCATCCGCTGCGAGCGCGGAGATCACGCGCGGAATTCCGGCTAAGTCGTTAGTGACGCGGATATCGCTCCAAGCGCGCGTTTGCTCCAGCATCTGCCGCACGCCGGGAAGGGAATTGTGGCCGAGTTCAAGAAGCAACAGTCTGCCCGATTTGAGAAAGGTGGAGGCCTCGCGAATGAGCGGAGCATAGATCGCCAGGCCATCATCGCCGGCAAAAAGGGCGATCGGCGGTTCGTGCCCGCGAACTTCGCATTGCATTCCCGCAGCTTCGCCAAGCGGAATGTAAGGCGGATTGCTGACAATGACGTCAAATCGCGGCACTCGTTCCCGTAGCGCGGGCTGCCAGCCGGCGTTTTTGTGCGGAGCGGCAAAATCACTCGTGTGTTCTGGATTCTGCGGCGAGAGGCTTTCGTCGCTGCGGAATAATTCGAACAGATCGCTCTCAACAAACTGGATGCGATCGGCGACATTGTGCCGCGCGGCATTCCGTCGAGCCACCTCAAGAGCCTCGCGCGAAATATCCGTAGCAATTATCTCCGCATGCGGAAGCTCATGCGCCAAAGCTACCGCCAAACAGCCAGAACCGGTGCCGATGTCGACGATTCGCAGCGGCGCATTTTTGCGTTCGGTCTCGAGGCGCTCAAGCGTCGCTTCAATCACGTGCTCGGTCTCGGGGCGGGGAATCAAGACAGCAGGAGTCACTTCGAAATCCAGTCCCCAAAATTCCTGCTTGCCGGTCAAATATTGTGTAGGAGCGCCGGTGGCGCGTTGAGCGATGAGCGCTTGAAACTTCTCGAGCGTGGCCAACGGGATTTCGTCTTCCGGATGCGTGTACAGCGAGGTTCGATCGCGGTCTAGCGCGTGCATCAATAGCAATTCGGCAGCAAGGGCGTGGGAAGGCACGCCGGCGGATTCGAGGCGGGTCCTTGCTTCTCGCAATGCGCTGCGGCTATTCATCTCTGTGGCAGCATTTTTCTACGTCGAGCGGGCGGATAACTTAGGTGTCGCCGAGTTCTTCGTTCAGCCGCTCGGATTCATAGTGCGTCACCAAGGCATCGACGATTGGCGCCAGCTTGCCTTCCATCACCAGATCGAGCTGGTGCAGCGTCAATCCTATGCGGTGATCGCTGACGCGATTCTGCGGAAAATTGTAAGTGCGGATTTTTTCGGAGCGGTCGCCAGTCTTAATCTGCCCGCGGCGCTCGGCCGCGATCAGCGCATGCTGCTTTTCCTGCTCCTGCTCGTATAGACGCGCGCGCAGAACGCGCATCGCCTTCGCGCGATTCTTGATCTGCGATTTTTCATCCTGCTGCGAAACCACCAGGCCTGAAGGAATATGCGTGATGCGCACGGCCGAATAAGTAGTGTTGACCGATTGCCCGCCGGGCCCAGAAGAGCAGAACGTATCGATGCGCAGATCTTTGGCTTCAATCTTGATATCGATTTCATCCGCTTCCGGAAGCACCGCGACGGTCGCAGCGGAAGTATGAATGCGGCCCTGCTGCTCCGTTGCCGGCACGCGCTGTACGCGATGCACGCCGCTCTCGTACTTCAACTTCGAATAAACTTTATTGCCCTGAATTGCCGCGACAACTTCCTTCATGCCGCCAATCGAGGACGGCGAGCTCTCGAGCACCTCAACGCGCCATCCCTGGGTTTCGGCATAGCGTGAGTACATGCGAAATAGCTCACCGGCGAAAAGCGAAGCCTCGTCGCCACCCGTTCCGGCGCGAATTTCGACGATGACGTTCTTCTCATCATTCGGATCGCGCGGCAGCAGCAAAAGCTTCAATTCGCGCTCGGCATTTTGCAGCCGTTCCTCAAGAACGCGCTGCTCGTCGTGCCCCATCTGCTTCATCTCAGCGTCGTCAGTCTCAGCGAGCAATTGCTTGACGCCAGTGAGCCCCTTCTCAATTTCCTTCCATTCGCGATATTTATTGACCACCGCGGAGAGCTCCGCATGCGTCTTCGCGAGCTTCTGGTAACGCGCTGAGTCTGAATGGACTTCAGGCGATGAGAGTTGCTGCGTTAACTCCTCATACTTCGATTCAATCTGGATCAGCTTGTCGTACAGCTTGTCTTTTGACATGGCTGTGCCTCGCGAACACGCGAAATGGAAATAGGAAAATAAAAACGAGAAAGCTTGCCGGTTGATGCAGACGCCGTCGGTGCGGCGCGAGGGATTCAGCTAATAAAACGTTGCAGTCATTGATAACAGCCTGAAACAAGAATAGGCGCAAGGTTAGGGCCTGTCAAATTGGCGTCCGCCGGCGCGTTGCTGTGGTCTGCGTCGTGTAATACGATACGTCCGCGACTATGAGCGAAACCGCTACGCAACTGGCACAAGCCGCGCGCGATGACGCGGGCATGCTCTTCGGCTTTTGGTATCCGGCCGCCCGCTCCACACTTGTTCGCCGAAATCAAATGACGACCGCGCTGCTGCTGGAAATTCCGCTGTCGCTCGGGCGCGATCGCGAAGGCCGGCCGTTCGCCATGCGCGATGCGTGCCCGCATCGCGGCATGCCGTTGTCGTTCGGGCGTCTCGAAGCGAACAATGTCGAGTGCAGTTATCACGGCTGGCAATTTGATGTGCACAGCGGGCAATGCGCCGTGATTCCCTCGCTCACCGCAGATTCCAAATTAAAGTGCGATCGAATTTTCGCAGATGCGTTTCCCTGCGAAGAGCGCGACGGCTACATCTGGGTTTTTGTTCCGGAGCCCGACGCGCGCACGCAATCTCCATCGGCGTCAGCGGCACCAACGCCGGCGCCGGAGCTGCCGAAATTCAGCGCCGATTTTCACATCGCGCATCTTTCGGCAGAAATGCCGGTAAGCGTCGACCACGGAATCATCGGCTTGATGGATCCGGCGCACGGTCCGTTCGTTCATCAAGCGTGGTGGTGGCGCAGTCGCCGCAGCATCCACGATAAGCAGAAAGCGTTCGAGCCAATCGCCAACGGTTTTCGCATGAGCACGCACACTCCGTCGTCCAACAGCGCGCCATACAAATTGCTGAAAGCGCTTTATGGCGCGCCTGTGACGACCACGATCGATTTCGTTCTGCCCAATATGCGCTTCGAGCAAACGCGCTGCGGCCGCGCCTGGTTTTCGAGCCGCGCCACCGTCACGCCGGTGCGCCGCGATCTCTGCCGGCTCGATTTTTGCGCGGCGTGGAATGTTGCGCCGTGGGGCGCATTTATCGGCGCGGGCTTGCGCGTTTTCGGTCCGCGTTTTATTCGGCAGGATACGGAAACGATGGCCAAGCAATCCATCGGATTGAAGCATCGGCCGAAATTGATGCTGATCGATGATGCGGACCGCCCGGCAAAATGGTATTTCGCATTGAAGGCGGCTTACCTGGAATCGCGGCGAACGGGCGCGCCCATGGTGCATCCGATGGATGGACCGGTCACGCTGCGATGGCGGTCGTAAGATGCCGGGCTGAAGCCCGCCGCTACGAAGGCAATGCGCCTAGTCTGTGATGCTGCTCAAAAACGGATAATGATCCGCCGCTCCCATAAAAAACAGCATCGGGAATGACAGCCAAAAAGCTACTCTCGCCGCGAATAGCGACCACTGGCGCAGCCGATCCGCTTCAGGCGGCATCGGCGTCCCATTTTCAGCGGCAGCCCGATTCCACTGAATGAGCTTTATCTGCACGCGCCAAACAACTCCCCACGCGTTCATCAACATAATCAAACCAAGCCCGCCGCCAATGCCGATCGAGAGATGGCTATTCGATGAGTTCGGGCCGCCATTCGCAACCAGCGCCGCGTAAGACGCCGCGATTACAACAATCGCGATCAGCACGCCACGCAACGCGCGCTGATTGATTGCGCCGCCCCACGGCATTTGCAGCGCGTAAATAATCACGTAAGCCACCATCCAGATCGCGAACCACTCGCCGAACCAAATCCCCAGCAGCCCAGGCCGGCCTGCATTCGCCGCATCCTGCTTCAAAATAATGGTGAAGTACCGCAGCCCGACGAGCACGGTAATCATCGCCGACCAGCGAAACCACGACATCGCCCGCGACATCAATGGCGCATAGATTTTTGCACGCACCGAAGGCTCAAGCGCGCCGAACAAAGGCACGCCAACTAAATTGAAAAAGTACAGCAAGCCAATCCAGATAATTCCGAAAACGATATGCAGCCAGCGCAGCGCGATCTCTTCGGTAGCGGTGCCACCGGATGGAAAGCTGATGTGCGGTTGCTGCACGGCGTGAAAGAGAAACGCAATTATTGTCGCGATCATGTCGAAAACCTCGGCGATACGCTAACGAGCCTCGCAGGAAGTGTCAATCGATGGCCGCAAGCAGGCGAGCGCCCATCGCGCATGCTCCGCGAGGACCGCATCGTCGGATGCGGCGAGGCGCTCGAGCAGCGCCGAGATTTTCGCGTACTCGGATGAGCTTGGAGTCAGAGCGGAATTTCCAAGCGCGACACAAGTATTGCGCACCAGCCCGCGCCATTTCGTCCGCTTCACCGCGCTGCCGCGGAATTGTTCGCTGAACTCTTCTTGAGTCATGGATGCGAGAGCTGCAAGGCGCGGCGAGAAGAGTGATTCGCCTTCTATGGCCGCGTCTGCGGGCCCAGCGCTCACGGCTTCATTTTGTTTCGCGATGAGCGGTCGCGGCAAAAATTCGGCGAGCGGAGTCACCGGCACATGGCGATTCCATGGACAAACGTCCTGGCAAATATCGCAACCGAAAACCATGCGGCCGATGCCGGGACGCAGATCCTCGGGAATCGCGCCGCGCAACTCGATCGTCAGATAAGAGATGCATCGTCGAGCATCGAGAAGATAAGGCTCGGTGATGGCCTCCGTGGGGCACGCATCGATGCACAGGCGGCACTGGCCGCACAAATCTGCGGGCAGCGCATCGCTCTCGCGGACCGACGGCTCTAGCTCCAGCGTCGTGATGATCACGCCAAGAAAAAGCCACGAGCCCAACTCTTCGTTGATAAGCATCGTGTTCTTTGCCAGCCAGCCAAGTCCGGCGTGATGCGCGGCGACTCGCTCGACGATCGGTCCGGTGTCCACATAGGCGCGCGCTTCGAATGGCTCGGTGGATGCTTCGTTCATCGCGGCTACCAGGGCATCGAGCTTTCCTCGGAGCACGTCGTGATAATCGTCGCCCCAGGCGTAACGCGAGATCCAGCCGCGCGGAACATCGTCTGCTTGGGAAACTGGGACTTCTGTCGAGTAACCGTCCCGTGTGCGGTAATTCAGCGCCGCGACGATGATGCTCCGCGCGCCTTCGACGACACTCCGCGGATCGCTGCGGCGCGGATCGCGCAAGTAATTCATCTCGCCGGCATGTCCGCGCTCTAACCATTCCGGCAGGCGCGACAATTCTTCAAAAGCTTCGGCCCGCGCAACGCCGCAAAGATCGATTCCCAACCCGCGAGCTCGCTCCAGAATCCAAGATGTCCGCTCGGTAGCGTTCACGAGAACATCATGCACGATTACACCAAGCCCGGCGTGCAAATTTGTGGCCCAATTAGCAAGCCGCGGTGAATTCGTAGCGGTGCCCTTCAGGGCAGCATCCGAGTTCGGTGAAAGAAGATGCCACGCTGAAGCGCGCCGCTACGAAACCAAATCTGCTTCTAATCGAGTGCTGTGCCGCGGGGACGATTCGTTTTGTTGCCGGCTTTTCGCTCGGAAGAGCCGGCGAGACGCTGGCGCTACGAAACCCTGCCTTTGCTAGCGCACCTGCCAGTTGGGCTGATACAATCCCGCGACATGGCTAACTGGCGGCAGATTCAAGCCCGCATCCGCAAGGTGAAGGACACTCCCGAGGCTGCGACGAAACTCGGCGAACTTTATGCCAAGACCCGCGACGCGATGGTCGCGTTCGAACTTGCCGCCGTGGAAGAGCGCGCCGCGCACAACGACGAAGCCATCAAGTGGTACACCACCGCGCATCAGAGATTCCGTCGTCAAGATTGGAAAAAGCGAGTGGAAGAAGCCCTCACGCGTTTAGGCGCCCCGATGCCCGAAGGCCGGCCCGGCGATAGCGATGCCGCGCACGCGGACGAACACGAACAAGGCGCAGACAGCGCCGTTCAAATTTCTGTCCTCGGAGAAATTCAGGAGCCGAGCGACGAAGAATTGCCCTCCGGCAACATCGCGGATGAATCCGACGATGCCGAAAGCGCCGACGATCAGGCAGCCACACAAGGCGCCACCGAAACTTCCGCAGAAGCCGCCGAAGCAGGCAAAAAGCGGCGCCGTCGCGGGCGTCGCGGTGGACGAGGCCGCCGTCGCGGCCCAGCGGCTCCGGCTCTGCCGTCAGAAAGATTCGCGCCAGCGAGCGCCAGCAGCCCGGCGCCGCGAACGTCGCAACGCACGCCCGTTCCGCCAAGAATGCCAGCGCCCCCGCGCATTCCACCGCGCATGCCCGCGCGCCCGCCCGAAGCTACCGACGAATATCCGCGAGCGGATAGCGCGCCAACCGAGCGCCCGAGTTTCACCGCGCGAAATCGCGTCGCCGATACGGTTTCAGAAGCTCCCATGCTGCCTTCGGAGCGCGTCGCCCACGGACGCGGCGGCGATCCGGCAATCGCCTCAAGGCTCTCCCATTTTGAATCCATGCTGCGCCGCTTGCTAGGCAGCCAACTCCATAGCCTGGAAGAATCCGATGACGCCCCAGCTGGGCCAGGCGTCTTCCTAATCGCCGATTCCGATTTGGTGACTTCGTACTACGCGGAATCCTGCAAGACCCTGCGCATTGCTCTGGGCCAATTGGTGCGCGGTGGACGCGGGCGTCGCGACAGCGCCGGGCCGTCGTTCAAGTCCAAGCTCGCCGAGCATCTCGAAATCAGCGAGGCCAAAGTTGGCGATTATTTGAAGAAGCATTGCGTGGTCCGCTGGATACAACTCGATGACGAAGCTACGCATTTCGCGCATTTCGTGATTGGAGTTCTGCGCACGCCTCTGAACGACGAATAGTCTCGAGGCTTTGCGATTTTTCCTGCGCTCGCGGCTCTTCCTCCCAAATCGATTCCGCGCAAAAAAATCGGGGCAGAACCGCGTTTGCGGGTCTGCCCCGGTACCTTGCGAACTTTCAAATAAAACATGACCGAAAAGCGGGCGGGTCTATACACCAGACCCTCCCCTACAAAAGCGCCGCTAGAAATTCAAGTGCAGCGCCATCTGAATGAACCGCGCGCTTCCCAAAGTATCAGTGATGAACCCGATATTCGGGGCCGGCGCGCTGTAACACGGAACGGGGTTGAAGCAAGGATTCAGCGTTACGTTATTTTGGGGAGCGTCGAAGCTGGGATGGTTAAACAGGTTGAAGAAGTCAGCCTCGTACTTCAGTTGGAAGCGCTCCGTAATTTTGAAGTTTTTCTGCACCGAGAAATCGAATCGATTTTGGAACGGCGCGCGGAAAAGGTTCCGCCCGTTCGTTCCGAAACCTGTTTCGAAGTTGTCGCACGCAGTCGTAGCGGGGCCGTTTCCGGGTTGCAGCACCGTTGGCCCGCAAGGCGGCACTCCCATTTGCCCCGGCGACAACAAAGGAATCGTGAAGTCCCCCGGATTGAAGTACTGCTTGCCAGCGTTGACTCCGGTCGTTCCTTGCGTCTGCGCCTGTTTTGGCGTCACTCCAGGCGCCAGTGGAAGTACCGGGTTCGTGACAAAATCGTCCGCGCTATAGAAGATGCCTGCCACCGATCCCGAAAAATCGTAAACCGTAAACGGCTGCCCGCTTTCCAGAATCGTCACGCCGGAAATCGCCCAACCGTTCACGATATAGTCCGTGAATCCCTTCGCCCAACCGGCCTTCGGGAACTGATACACATAGTTGATTGAGATCACGTGCGTGCGATCAAAGTCAGCGGAGGAATAGCTCGATTTCGGATTTAGTGGATTGTTCCCGTTGTAGAAGAGCCCGAGACCGCTCTGCTCATCGAGAGCATGAGACCAAGTATATGACCCGCCAATTTGCAGTCCATGGCTCATTCTCTTGGTCACTTGCGCCTGGAGCGCGTTGTAATGCGAGATTCCCTCGGCCTCCCAGAAGTCTGAGTTCGGGTTGTAGCCGATGAACGGAACACGCAGTGCCGTGTTCCCGTCCGAAAAGGAGAACTCGCCGATCGTCGTTTGAACTTGTTCGGTGGCGAGTGGGTTGAAGTTTGCATCCTGAGCTTGATACCCGTACGAGAAGGTTTGACCGTTAATCGGATTTGAAGGCGTAGCGATTCCCGGCTGGTTGAATGGGATCGGCATCACTTCATGGACGCCATGGTTTCCCAAGTACGCCAGCGATACCAGCAGCGTGTTGGTTGGCTGCCACTGCAGGTCGAGATTCCAATTTTCCGAGTACGGCAGTTTATTTCTTGGGTCGTAGCCACCGAACAGGAACGCCAGATTCGCGAATCCTGTCGGAGTGCATGTCGGTGTCACAGGTTCCGCGCAGCCGCTCAGTTCTGACTGATTGTGAATCAACGCTTGCACGCCCGTGAGGTTTGTCGGCGGAGTGGGCAGTGGCCCAGTTCCAAAAGGCGCGCCGAAACACCCGGGCCCGGTACACGATGTGTTGACCGGAATGGCAAACGGTTCCTCGGTTGTTACGCCGAACGGGCCGCTGATGCCAAGACCGGCACTCGGAGAGAGTTCCGAGAAAAACTCTCCGCGATCGTAATACATTCCAAATCCTGCGCGAATTGTGATGTTCTTCAAAAAGCCCGGCGCCCACACGACGCCGATGCGCGGAGCGAAACCCCACTGGCGCCCCGTCAACGTCGAGTTGCTCACGCCCTTCGTTCCAAACGTCTTGTTATTTCCCGCGACCACCAGCCCGAACTTTTCGATGGTGTCGCTCGCCAGGTCATACGAGTAATCGGACGGATAGAAGTTCGTCAGCAACCCATATTTCTCCCAGAGCGGGCCGTCCCAATCCCAGCGCACGCCTAAGTTCACGGTGAGATTTGGGCGAATCTTGAAGTTGTCCTGCACGAACGACCCGGCTTGATTCGCGCGGAAATAGCGGTTCGTCTCGCCGGAGAGCAAGACTCCGCCGCCGTTGCGTCCCCCGAATTCGCCTTCAAGGAAAGTGGCAAAATTCTTGAAGTTGAGGTTTGCGACGTTATTCTCGCGGTTCAAAACGTTGAGCTGTGTGTAGGAGAAATTGAATCCGAAGGAGAGGCTGTGTCGGCCGACGACCCAGTTCAAGTCTGTGGATCCTTCGAATTCGTTCTGCGCCACACCGGCGTTGGCAAAATTGCTCGACGGCCCGATGAACAGCTTTCCAAACGTGAAGTTGTCCGCATTTTCGATGGTGATGCCAGGAAAATTAGCGCCGGCCGCGCCGGGAAGTGAGATTCCGGCTTCGCTGGTCGTTAATTGTTGTCCGGTCGTGGCGTTCCCCACTTCGCGGATAAATCCGAAACGCTGCTCCCAGGTCAGGTTTGGAGCCAACGTCTTGGTGTTCTCGAGGGAAAACGTTTGGCTTCCAGCATTCAGCCTTTGCGGAAATCCCAGGGTCGACGCGATTGCGAACTCCGCCTGACTCGGGTTCCGCTGGTAGTAATACTTTCCCGACAGACGATCGCTTGGGCTCACAACGAAGTCCAAGTTTCCGTTCACCTGGTCGGCATCAAACGTACTCGAGGGGCCTTGAATCAGCGCTTCAGCGCCCAGTTGATTGATCAGGTTGGGATCCGTGATGTTCTGAGACGGAATCAGGAACTTTCCAGCCGGTGTTTTTGCATTCAATATGTTCAGTGAGACCGGATCCACATCTGCAGCAGTGAGACTCGTTCCGAAATTCGCGTTTGCGAGGGCCGCTAGTGTGGCAGCATCGCGCGTGTCGGTCAGACCTGGAGGTACAACCGTGCTGCTGACGGCGCCGTTGAATGCGTCTCGCACTCTTATTCCTTGATACGACCCGAAGAAAAACAATTTATCCTTGATGATCGGACCGCCAATATCCCCGCCGAAAACATTTCGCTTCAGTCCCGGTGCGTCCGCCACCAGGCCTGTGGCCTTCAGAAAAAACGGCGCGGCATCCCATCCGTTCGTTCCGTGATATTCGTACAAGCCGCCGTGAAAATCGTTCGTGCCCGACTTCGTGGTCAATTCGATATGTGCGCCGCTGTTCTGTCCCTGCGAAGCGTCATACATCGAAGTTGTCACGTGCAGTTCTTCGATGGTTTCCTGCGGTGGTGAAGGCAACGCCTGTCCGATCGCGTTGTACACCGACGTGCTCGTTTGCGATTGTCCGAGGGTCGAGAAAGACTCGCCGGTGTTCAGGATAAATCGATTCGTATTGTCGTAACTCGTCGATTTTCCATTGAACAGATTGTTGGCGTTCACCGAGTTGATGCTGAAACTGTTGCTTGTGTCGCGTTGTCCGTTCGCCCAGATGGCCTGATTTCCCAATCCGGCTCCGGCTCCTTGTCCAGAAAGCAGGTCGGCGCTGACGCCTGGGGCCAGCGTCGCAAGCTGCGTAAAACTCCCCGTCCCTAATGGAATGTTCTCCACCAACTCCGAGCCCAGCGTATAACCGTTCGACGTGTCCGTCTGGTTCATCAGTGGCGTGGCTTCCACCGTCACCGTCGCGGAGACCTGCCCCACTACCAGCGCAGCGTTTACAGTGGTCGTCAATCCGCCACGCACGAGAATCTGCGTAAAGACCTCGGTCTTGAATCCGTCCTTCGAAACAGTGACGCTGTAAGTTCCGATGGGAAGATCAACGACGCTGAACGATCCGTCATTCCTTGTAGAAATCGCTTCCTCCAGGTTCGTGCCGATATTGCGCACTTTTACGGAAGCGCCTTGCACCACCGCTCCGCTTTTATCCGTGACTGTGCCGTTGATTGAGCCAAGAGTGGCTTGAGCTTGAACATGAACTGCGAACGGGAACGTGAAGCAAATCAGCAGCACGACGAAACGAAGAGTCGTTCGATTCATCGGAGACACCCCTTCCCCCGCGGTTTTAGATTTTTGAATGGACTGCACCAAGGAATGCGCAAACGCTCCACACTGCCCCGAAACGAAACTTGGAAGTTAGTACCCTGCCCGCTGCAAGGTGTCAAGGATACTACCTGTGGAAATCGCCTACGCAGCCTGCTCCAGCCAAAAAATCTGGCATTCTCCAAGAGTGACGGCACAAAAAGAATCGGTTATGAGGCGATTGTGAATGCCGGGTGAACGCTCAGTATCGCGGACCGGTCGCCCAATTGATGCCCGAATCCCGGTGGCGAGGACGGCAAGATGGCATGATACCCGTCGCGGCGGCCACGCGCCAACATGGCCCGAATCCGGCGGCGCTACATCGAATAAATAGGGAACCGCATTTACCCCGGTGCCGGAAAGGGGCCGTTCCGGGAATTGTGGGGCATTTCGGGTACGTTCCTCAACCCCATAGGCTGCCCCTAGTTACCGTTTAACCGCGAATACGCCCCTTTGGGCGATTCCGGCTGGACGTAGGTATCCGAAACCGGCAAACTCTGGTACGGTAAGACTTTAGGGCGCAGTGTAGCTATTGGCAGGGAGTTGGTGTTCCGCATCGGCGCTTCATGACTTGGGGGGCCAAGTCGGTAATTTAGGGTTTGCTAGATTTATCTGAGGAGGGCTGGAGTTATGCCCGCAACTAGAAGGATCGCAAAGTCATTCGATTGGGTGCTCTGCAAGGCGGCAGCGGTCACCTTTGACACCATTCAATTCTTCAATAAGCGCAATCCCAATCCGTCTTTCACGCCGAAATGGTCCGATAAGCCGCTGCTAAAGTCCTGGGAGAAGAGCAAGCCGACACTCGGCTGGCCGCGTACCACGGATTCGCTCTGCCCCGGCTGCGTCCACGACGCGCGCGAGGCGATATTCTCCGGCAGTAAGGACTTCACGGATCTGGTCCATGAGAAAGTCGGCGAGGTAAAGGCTCAAATCATCGAGCGCGATGGCCAAGTCTGGATGGTTAAGGAATGCCCGATCCATGGCCGCTGCGAAGATTTGATGGCCATCGATTCCAAGTTCCTTTCCTGGATCGAGAAGAATTTCCCCGGCCGCGATATCCCGGCCCACAACGACGAAAAGCTCCACCGCCATGGTTCCAGCACGGTGCGCTATGGCCGCGGCTCGGTTCTCACCGTCGATCTAACGAACCGCTGCAACATGATGTGCGATCCCTGCTTCATGGACGCCAACCAGGTCGGCTACGTCCACGAGCTAAGCTGGGAAGAAATCCAGGAAATCCTCGATAACGCGCTGATGATCAAGCCGCGCCGGCAGATGTCAGTACAGTTCTCCGGCGGCGAACCGACCATGCATCCTTACTTCCTGGACGCGGTCCGCTACGCGCGCAAAGTCGGCTACAACAGCGTGCAAGCCGCCACGAACGGCATCGAATTCGCCAAGAGCAAGGATTTCAGCAAGAAAGCATTCGAAGCGGGTCTGCGCTATGCCTACCTGCAATTCGACGGCATCGGCAACGACGCCAACAGCCACCGGCAAGTCGGCAATCTCTTCGACGTGAAGTTGCGCGCCATTGAGAACATGCACGAGGCCGGCATTGAAATCGTCCTGGTCACCACCATCGTCAACAACGTGAACAACGATCAAGTAGGCCCGATCGTCAAGTTCGCCATGGAAAACCCCAAGAAAATCGCGTTCGTATCGTTCCAACCGGTCTCTTTCACCGGCCGCGACGAGGAAATCACTCCCGAACGCCGCATGCGCCAGCGCTACACGCTCTCGCATCTCGCGCAAGACGTCAGCAATCAGGTAGGCAAAATCGAGCCCACCCGCGACTGGTTCCCGATTTCGCTGGTCAGCGTTTTCGCCGGCTTCTCGGATTTGGCCCACGGCCCCGATTCGCAATGGGGCTCGCTAAGCTGCGGCTGCCACCCGAACTGCGGCGTGGGCACTGCGATCATGATCAACAAGGAAACGAAAGAATGGGCTCCCGTCCCGCGTTTCCTCGACACACCCCAGCTAGTAAGCGACGTCACCGCCGTAACCGACGCCGCACGCGGCAAAGGCTTCTCGAATTTCATGATGGCCATGGCGCTGCTCAAGAATTACAAGCCGTTCCAAGCACCGCCAAGCCTGGCGCTCTATGATCTCTTCAAGAAGTTCGACAAGACCTGGGCGCTCACCAAGGGCGCGGACACCAAATACGGCCGCACCAGTCCCGAGCGCACCTACGAAGACGCCATGAAGCGCCGCCAAAGCGATCCATGGAACTTCCTGTTCATCGCCGGGATGTGGTTCCAGGATCTTTTCAATTACGATTTCCGCCGCACCGAAATGTGCATCATTCCTTATGCCACGCAGCAGGGCGAAATTTCCTTCTGCGCTTACAACACCGGCATTGGCTGGCGCAAAATCATCGAGAACATGTACAAAAATGCGACCGTCGCGCAGTGGTACAAGACCCACGGCAAGCACGAAATTTACGCGAAGGGCAAGAAAGTTGACCTCAACAGCTACGAACATTCCTTGAGGATCGACGGCGACGACGCAGCCCGCATCCGCCACCTCGAACACGACATCCCGCAGACTGCGGCCGAAGAAGACCGCATCCGCCGTCGTCAAGCCATGGAAGAAGCCGCCAAGGTCCGCAAAATTTACGAAGAGCTGGTGCTGAAGAAGGCTCCGGAGACGGTAGTGCAAATCGGCAGCATCGCGGGCATCAAAGCAGCCACACCGGGCGTGCAGGTAGGCCTAACGTCAATACAACCAGCAAACGGCAACGGCCACTCCAATGGAAACGGCAATGGCGCAAAGTCAACGCCAGCAGCCGAAAAGCCCGAAGCCGCCGTAGCCGGCGACTAATTCACAAATAAAATTTGAGAATGGCAACAGCCCCGTGCAAGAAACGGGGCTGTTGTTTTTTGTAGCACAGCCACTCGTGTGTCTGTCGCGGCGATTCTCGAAGGCCGTCCCTCGCCGAGGATACCGAAAGCCGGCACAGCCAGGAGTGGCCGTGCTACTCGACATTGCGAGATTTTCTTTGGTGGAGTAGTTTGTAGGAAATTGGTGGAGATGACCATGAAGACTTGGAAGCGATTAGGGTTGGTGATTTCGCTGCTAATCGTCCTGCCGTTGACTTCCTGCGTGCCTCAGTTGTCGCTGCAAGCCTGGTATGGCGAGAAGGATTTGGTGTTGGAGCCGGGATTTGCCGGGAATTGGTTGCTGCTGGATAACGATAATAAGCCGCAGGATTCGCAGGCTTGGAAGTTCGTGCAGGATCTCGACAAAGGTTACACGGTTTCGTTCGAGGATCCCGAGCAGTCGGGCGTGCGCGAGGCGTGGGAATTGCGTTTATTTCGCGTGAATGGGCAGCTTTATGCGGATGTAGTGCAGCTGACTTCGAAACTCAAAGATGCGGATTTGGCGGAAAATTTCATTCCGGGACACATGGTGGGTACGGTGAAGCTGGACGGTGACAAGATTTCGATGCGATTTTTGGACGATGAATGGACGGCCAAAGCGGTGAAGGCGAATGCGGCTTTGATCAAGCATGAGATGGTGGCGGATTCGGCGGTTTTGACGGCTTCGTCGGCGGAGTTGCGGGATTTTGCGTTGGCGCATGCTGGGGATGATAAGGCGTTTGCGGTGAATTTTAATTTTGTGCGGAAGAAGTAGTAAAGGTCGGGAACGGCAAAACACTACTACGGCAATCTCGGACTTCAGTTTCCAAGTTTCAGAACATTCCTAACTCTGCTTCAAACCGAACGCCTGCCTTCAAAGTCTAATGCTTACTACCAAAGACCTCGCCTCTGAAGAGGTGGGCTACATTTACGTCGCATTGGCCGGCGGGTTTTTGAGATGCATCTAGGAGATTGCTTATGGGAAGTTCGTTGCCGGGGCGGGTGGCTGCTAATCCTACGCAGTACAACATTGAGGCGATTGCAAAATTGGAGGAGGACGCGCTTCGCCGCCGGAGCGCTACCGAGCGGGTTAGCGACGTGATTGCCGGGTTTGTTGGCAATGTGGGATTTCTGTTGCTGCAGTTGAGCTTGATTCTAATCTGGTGCCTGTGGAATTTGCGGGTGATCCCTGGGGTCAAACCATTCGATCCGTTTCCGTTTGGAGTGCTGGCGATGCTGGTTTCTTCGGAGAGCGTGTTTCTTACTATTTTTGTTTTGATCAGCCAGGGGCGGATGTCGCGGCAATCGGAGCGGCGCTCGCATTTGGATTTGCAGGTGGGCATGCTTTCGGAGCAGGAATTGACCACGATTTTGCAGATGTTGCAGAAACTTTGCCAGCATATGGGCGTGAATGTGGAGGCTTCGAAGCAGGAAGTGCAGTCATTTAGCAAGGCGACCGACGTTCATAAATTGGCGAGCGAGCTCGAGGATAAATTGCCAGAGAAGTGAGGAAGCTTCACTACTTTTTTGCGAGTAGGGTCAGCGCTGCGAGCGTGGCGGTTTTTTGATCTGTGGTCCAGGGCGGGCCGATTGTGCGGCCTTGGGCGGCGACTTGACGCTGCATTTTTGCTGCTGTTTTGCCGAACTTTACATTCATGGCCTCGATGAGATCGCGCTCTCGCACTCCGGTTGTTGCGAGACCACAGCTTTGGCAGGCTTTGGCGAAGACCTCACGAAAGAAAACGCCTTCGGCGGTGTGAAGCAGCGGGTGAGCAGATAGGATTTTTTCGAGCGGCGGTAACGGGCGGCCCGACGCCAGGACTACCGCTGCGCCTTTCACTCGATATTTGCGGGCGTTGAGTTCGCCTAGCAGATTGCGGATTGCTGTTGTGGCGATTTGCTTTGTATTCTCGAAGCAGTTCTCGATGAATTCTCCGGCGCGAGCTAATTCCATGTGCTCTGCGAAGTGATAGGGTTGTTTTGCGCCGGGGGATTTGGGGTCGATGACGACGATGCGGCGGCGATCGATGATTTCGATTTTGCCGCCGGTTTCGTAGTGCACGGCGACGAGCGCGCCCCAGCCGGAATGCATTCGAACGCCGATGGCTGCGAGCTTCATCGTCGAGGCTAATTTCCGAATCAGTTTATCTGGAACTGGGTGCGATCACATTTTGCTTTTCGAGTTCTCTGGTCACGAGCTTTACCAGATCCTTGATCACCTTCATTACCGAGCCACTGTCGAAGACGTTCGTGGTGCCGGTCCAGACTAGCTCGCCATCGGGCTTGGCGGTGGAATAAAAATTCACTTCCACCTGGGCCCGCTTCTCGGTTTCCATATAGCCGGGAGAATAGACGACCGGGACCAGCGCGTCGTAGTAACCGTAAAAAGTGGAGTAGTAGGCGACCGGCTCGTAGCCGACGTCGGGCGGAACGTAGTTGGTTTTCGTCGTGTTTTTGGTTACGAGGGCGGTGACGATGCCGTCGAATTTCTGTTTGCGCACCACCCATCGCAGATCGCTCTTGTCGATGGGCGTGGCGTCGGGGCGCGGAAGGAATTCGTAGCTGGGGGCCGCGGTTTCGCCGGGGCGGGTGATGGCGGCCACCAGTTCATCTTCGAATTCGGCGCGGTTTGCGGCTTTTCCGCTGATTGCGAGGACCAGGATATTTTGGAAAGTTCCGCCGGAGTAATTCGGATTCTTCCAGCTTAGGGCGAGTTTCGGGGAGCCGCCGGCGCCGATGACGGCGCTAGCCAGGACGGCCAGAAGCAATGCGGATATTTTTCGCAATTCCGTGTCTCCGGGTTGCCAGTTTCAGATGCGTGCGGGCTCCGCGGAGAGTCTACCCCGGTTTGGGTTATTCGCATGAAGGATTGCGCGGCGCAACAATGGCATAATGCGCGGGCGAATGGAGGAAGACGGATGAAGGCTGCGGTATTGCATACGGTTGGTGAAGCGCCGCGATTCGAAGAATTTGCTGAACCGGCCGCGGGCAAAGACGAGGTGATTCTGCGCGTGCGCGCTGCTTCGTTGAAGCCGGTGGACCGGCAGATTGCGAGCGGCTCGCACTATGCCAGCCCGCGCGAATTGCCGGTGATTTGCGGAATGGATGGAGTGGGTGAACGCGAGGACGGCACGCGTGTATTTTTCGGCGGGCCGCGACGGCCATATGGCGCGATGGCGGAAAGGACTGTGGTGCCGGGGCTGTTTTGTTTTTCGTTGCCGGATGAGATCGATGATGAAACGGCGGCGGCGCTGCCGAATCCTGGCGTTTCTGCGTGGCTGACTTTGACGCAGCGGGCGAAATTGGCGGCGGGCGAGACGGTGCTCATTCTGGGCGCCACCGGAGTTACGGGCCAACTCGCAGTGCAAATTGCGAAGTTGCTAGGCGCGAAACGGGTGGTTGCCGCGGGCCGCAACGAGCGCAGGCTTGCCCGGCTGCGCGAGTTGGGAGCGGATGCCACGATTCAGCTCGAGCAATCGCCCGAGTTGCTGAAGGGTGCATTTGCGCGCGAGGCTGGGGAGGATGGCTTCGACGTGATTCTCGATTATTTGTGGGGCGCGCCGACGGAGGTATTGCTTGCGGCGATTACGCGGCCGGAATTTGCGCGGGTGACGAAGGAGATGCGTTTGGTGCAGGTGGGCGAAAGCGCCGGGGCGACGATTTCTTTGCCTGCGGCGGTTTTGCGCAGCACGGCTTTGACGATTTCGGGGACGGCCGGATTTCCTTCGCCGAAGACTTTGGCGGAGGCCATGGAGCAAGTTCTGGGGCGCGGGGCACGCGGGGAATTGCGCATTGAGACGGAGCGAGTGGCGCTGGCGGAGATTGAAGCGGCTTGGACGCGCAAGGAAGAACCGGGGCGGCGAATTGTGATTTTCCCTTGAGCTTGCGGATGAATCAAAGCAAAACCAAAATCGAAAGGCCTCGCCTCGGAAGAGGCGAGCTACATGACTTCGTTGACGCGCGTCGGTGCCGATGTTAGATTCGCGGCCTCCCGACGAGCGACCCGTAATTAGGCCCCAATTCGGCGACGATCTTCAAAATTCTAGGAGGCACGATGAGAAAGTTTGTTGCGATGTTCTTGTTCGCGGCGGCATTGCTTACGGCGAATGCTGCGTTTGCGCAAAATCCCAATTACACGCCGGGTCCGGTCTGGCGCGTGAACTACTATTCGATCAAGACGGGGCAGGGCGACGCATTCTGGAAGGATGTGCGCGAAAATTTGAAGCCGGTGTATGACGATTTCAAGAAGGAAGGATGGCTCGTGGATTACAAAGTGTGGACGAATCCTACGGTGGACCATCCGGGCGATTGGGACGTTGCCATCGGGCTGCTGTATGCCAATTATGCGGCGTTGGACGAACTGGATGCCAAGGCTGCGACGGTGGTGATCAAGCACTTCGGGTCGCGCGAGGCGATGATGGATGCTGCGAAAAAGCGGGCGGAGTTGCGGGATTTGATCGCCAGCCATTTGGCGCGCGAGGTGATGTTGAAGTAACACCGCGATTTCGGATTTGCTGCTCGAGAAGTTTGGGCGTAGCGGGGCCGCCGGCCGGGAATAGTGCTCGGCCGCCGGCCTCAAATCTTTGGAACTTCCTGCCTGGCGAAACGGAATGGCTATAGGGGTTCGTTTGCCTGCGTATGCGCCGCTTCGCTGAAATCCGCGCTGTGAAATCTGCATTGATGCCGGAATTTGTTCGCGCCATTTCGCCGCTGCTGGTTGCGCTGCTGGCCTTTGTGCCGGGGACGCTCTTGTTTGGCCAGCAGGAAGCCAAAACGCCCGACTCGAAAACTCAGGAGCCGAAAATATCGGTGCAGTCGAATATCGTCACCGTGTCGGCGATTGTGCGCGATAAGAAAGGGCAAATCATTTCGGATTTGACCAAAGACGATTTCACGCTTGATGAAGACGGGCGACCGCAGGCGATCACTTATTTTGCGCGGCAGAATGATTTGCCCCTCGCCGTGGGATTGCTGGTGGACACCAGCATGAGCCAGAGGCGCTTGTTGGGGCAGGAGCGCAGTGCGAGTGCAACCTTTGT